>MDSZ01108578.1_pt1 | contig 11930 bp, 11 predicted proteins | sample 811201 | NCBI WGS metagenome assembly MDSZ01 (sample SAMN05326647, study PRJNA326480) | marine metagenome | isolation source: seawater | place: Indian Ocean: North | collected 2010 | reverse complement strand
TGATAAAAGCGAGAATACATAGGCCTGCACCATACATACTATCATTTCTAAAAAGAAAATTGCTGTATTTAATAAAATTGCAACTCCACCAACTGAAAGCCCAATCCCTTCAGAGAAACCGCCCCTCATCATTAATAAGGGCAATCCAAAAATTGCAACCATTCCTATATGGCCTGCTGTCATATTAGCTCCAAGCCTAAGCATCAAAGCCAGCGGCTTAATAAACATACCCATAATTTCAACTGGAATAAGTATTAATAAAACAGGCTTTGGGACACCCCCTGGAATCATGTTTTTCCAGTGACCAATAAAACCATGTTTCATTGTCCCTGCAACAATAATTGCTATAAAAGTAATCAAGGCAAGAGCAGCTGTGACTGTTATATTTCCAGTAATTGTACTGCTACCACCAGGAAAAAATTCTTCTGCTAAAAACGGGATTAATCCAATAAAATTTGCTAGTAATATAAATAAGAAAAAAGTTGCAATAAGCGGGGTCCAAGTAGATGTATACTTCTTGCCAATATTAGGTACCACCATATCCTTATTTATAAACTCTACAAGTACTTCAAATAAGCCTGAAAATTTTGAAGGAACCTTGTTATTGTTGTTCTTGTATTTTGATGCTGCTATAATTCCCATAAGCACGGTGATCAATCCAATTACAAGTACTAAAATAACATGTTTTGTGATAGATAAATCAAGGCCTCCAATATGAATTGGCACATAAATCTTATTAATATCATTAACAACGTGATGGAGCAATATGCTTCCAAATGGAGCATCAGCATCAGCTGGAAAAACAATTCCTAGAGAAAGGATGAATAGAAAAAATTTTGTAAAATATTTTTTTAACATTTATAAAGTCTTTAAGTCTCTAAAATTTTTTGAAAAATAAAACCCTCAATAATATGATAAATAACAAAAACTGTCAAACTACTTAATATACCAGACAATACTAAATCTTGATTTTTAATACAAAATACCATTACTAAAAAAGATGAAAATAATAGTTTTGCACTAAAGTATTGAATCTGTAGATGCATGTATTTTAATGGTTTTTTTCTATAACTTGATAACAATACTTTTGTAAAAATAAAAAAAAATATTAATAAGGATAGATTAAGAAGAGATAATTTTAAAATCATTTAAAAATTGACACCCACAAGCCATACATAGCAATAAAACATCCTAATAATAAACCTATTATTAAAAATACAGACTCATAATTATATTTAGAATCTATATAATATCCAATACCTCCAAACACACATAGTGTCGCAATAATTTGAAAACCTAAATTGGAATATTTAATCCAGTTTTGGTTTTGCGCCATTTATAAACTATCTTGATTTTTTGAATCTAAACTATCCATAGAGTCTGATTCTGAATCTACTTTATTTTCATCGGGAGATTCTTTTGCGCCAACCATGTTACATATTCCCTCAAATTTAGCTCCCTCTTCTATAACAACAATAGATGTAATAAGGTTTCCATTTAAAACACAGTTTTTTTCTAAAGTAGTCTTGCCTTCTACTTTTACATCTCCATCTATTTTTCCACTAATAAAAGAATCTTGAGATTGAATATCTCCTTGTATATGTGAGTTTTTAGCTGTTCTAACGGTTCCAGAGGCCGTAACATTTCCTTTTACTTTTCCATATATTAAAATACTGCCAACAACTTTCACATCCCCATCTACTTCAACTTCTGGCCCTATAATAGAATTTATTTTATTATCTTTGTTATTTCTCAACATTACTCATTCCTTATCATTAATACTCTGGATATCAAGCCCCATTTTAGATGGATCCTTTAAACCATCTTGACCCCATATTTCAAAATGAAGATGCGGTCCATCAGTCATACCTGACTCACCTACTAAGCCTATAACTTCTCCTGATTTTACAAAATTATGAGCGCTTACTAATATAGTATCAAGATGGCCATAAAATGTATAAAAATTATTTTGATGAGATAAAATTACAATATTACCATATATAGCATCAAATCCAGAATATAGAACCTGACCCATTGCTGAAGCATATACGTTATCGCCAAGAATAGATACAATATCAATACCATTATGGCCAGGCTTAATACCTTGCGATATTATAGAATTTTCATTTTTTACGGGATTAATGAAATCAATTGTAGAATTTGATTCTTTTATTTTTTCTTTTTTATATTTTTCAAATTTCTCATTATCAATATCTAATGAATTAAAATAAAATATAGATGATATAATTAAAGTAGTTAAAGCTGATAATATTAATAATATAATAAACAATAAGGCGAAAAAACGTATTTTAATACTTCTTGCAATTCTCCCTCTGGATGAGCTTAAGTGAATTTCTAGGTATCTATCATTCATCTTAAATAACTTAGATAACATCTGAATTATTTTAAAATTTTATTTTCAATAATATCTTTCAAATCATCGTAATCATCAAAATGAATCACAATCTTACCTGAGCCTTTGTTATTAGTATTAATATTGATAGGACTTTCAAAATGATTTGATAAATTGGTTGTATATATACTGATTAATTGATCTAAATCCTCTGTCTCTTTAACACTTTTATTTGTTTTTAATTCAGTATTTTTAATCTTTTTATATTTATTAACTTCCTTTTCAACCATTCGAACAGATAGCTTATTCTTTATGATTTTATCAAATACTTTTAATCGAATATCAGGCTTTAGATCTAATAATGGACGTGCATGCCCAGCTGTAATTATTTTTTTCTGCAAAGCCTTAATTATTATTTTGCCAGTTTTCAGATCTTTTAGAAAATTTAATAATCTAATGGTATTGGTAATTGCAGAACGACTCTTTCCAATACTATTTGCTATTTGCTGATCGCTCATATTGTAATTCATCTTAAGTTTTGAATAGGCAAAAGCTTCTTCAATAGGATTCAAATTAGATCGTTGAATATTTTCTATTAAAGCCAACTCTGTCATTTCAGATTCTGATTTGATTTTTCTAACAAATACAGGCACAGAGTTAAACTTTTCTTTTTTATGCTCTCTATATAGCTGTGACATTGCTGCAAACCTTCTTCCTCCAGCTATCAATTCATAATTACCATTTTTAATTTCTCTAACGGTTAATGCCTGTAAAATTCCATGTTTGAAAATTGAATCCTTAAGTTTAATCATTTCCTCTTCATCAAATTCTTCTCTAGGATTGTCTTTATTTGGAATTATTTTATCTAAAGGAATATTCAATATTAATTCAGACGTTTGAGTAGAATAGGTTTTTATTAATGCTTCAATGCCTTTACCTAATTCTTTCTTTTTTAGCTTATCATTCATTATTTTTTAAAATCTCCGAAACTAAATTCATATAATTTTGAGCTCCAATGCAAGAAGCATCATACAATAGAATAGGCTTACCATGACTTGGTGCCTCCCCCAATCTAACATTACGGTGTATATATGTATCATACACCTTATCTTCAAAATATTCCTCTAACTCTGAAACAACTTGCTTGGATAGGTTTAATCTACTATCATACATAGTAACTAAAATTCCTTCAATTTTTAACTCTTTATTTAATCTTTTTTGAACTAATCGAATAGTATTCAACAATTGTGATAAGCCTTCCAATGCATAATATTCACATTGAATTGGAATAATAATAGAGTCTGAGGCTGTTAATACATTAAGCGTTAACAATCCTAGAGATGGGGGGCTATCTATAATTATATATTCATATTTATCTCGCACTAAATCTAAACTATCTTTAAGCATGTATTCTCTACTCATTTCTGATACGAGCTCTATTTCAGCACCAACAAGCTGAGATGAAGATGGAATAATATCTAAAAAATCTAATTTTGTCTTTTGGATTACTTGCTTTATTTTTGATTTTTTAACAATAATATCATAAACAGATTTTTTATAAGAACCTGCTTCTACACCTACTCCAGATGTGGAGTTCGCTTGTGGGTCCATATCTACCAATAATGTAGGTGTTTCTGTTGCGGCTAAATAAGATGCAATATTGACTGCAGAGGTTGTTTTTCCAACCCCCCCTTTTTGATTACTTATTGATATTATTTTGCTATTAGAGCGTTTCATAACATTGCAATTTAAGATTAAAAAATAAAATATAAAATCAATGCAATAAAGACATTTTGATAAAAAGCCATATTTATTGTTAAATTGTGTAATAATTTATCGTAATTATAACTACATAATGATGCAAAATAAAATTTTAAATAGATGGACAGTGATAGGATTTACTATAATTGTATCACTTATTTTTTTAACTAATGATATCATTTTTTATAGCTCTTCAAATGCAAAAACCCCTGAAAAAATTCTTTTTGATACAAATATAATTAATCTAGGGCTTGATCTTCAGGGGGGAAAAGAATTTCTATTAAGCCCTAAACTAGAAGAATGGTTCCTTAATAAAATAAATAATGAGGATATAGATCTTGATGTAAGAAATGATTTTAATAGAGCCCTATTAAAATTTGATGAAAAACTTAAAAAAGATTCAAGCCAAGTACTATCAATTGATGAGTTTGAAACATATCTAGAAAAATCAACATTAGAAGATTTATTTGAAATAAATAAGGAAAATTTAAAAAGCCAACTTCAAGAATCTTTATCTGAAAATGTTTCAATTATATATGATAGAATTGATGATAAAGGAGTTACAGAAGCATCCATACGTAAAATTGGAGATAAGATTTCAGTTGAAATCCCTGGCAAAAAAAATATAGATAAATTAGAAAACCTAATAACATCAAGTGCTAAGCTAACAATTAATGAAATTACGTTAGGCCCTGTAGTTAATAACTTTGCATATTGGCATAATACAATCAATGATATCTTTAATAACAAAATAGATGGGAAAAAAGAAACATTAGATTTTGTCAATTGGCCTGAAAAATTAAGAGATTATCTTACAATTTCTGAAATAGGCCCAAAGAACGAAATTAATTCATTTACATTAGTTTCTTTAAAAAAAGATTCCATTAATGTATTTAAAAAAGAAATAAAAAAAATAAAAAGAATTGACCCTTGGTTTGAGAGTAATGATTTACTTTATTTAGATGCAGAAATGTTTATCAATACCGACTCATTAAAAGCAGTAAAGGGAAATAAAATATTTTGCCTAGTAAATAGTAATCCTATTATAACTGGAGATCAAATAAAAACTGCATGGGACTCCTATTCTGAAGAGATGACGGGAGGATATAAGGTAAATGTTACTTTAAATGAACAGGGAACTAGAAAATGGGCAGATTTTACTGCAAAAAACACATTTAAATTAGCCCCTATTATTATTGATAATGAAATTGTCTCTATGCCAGAGATTCAAAGCACAATACCTGATGGATCATTTTTTATTAGTGGCTTTAATGATATTAAAGAAGCTCAAAACTTAGCGACTAAATTAAAATTTGGAAAATTCAATTTACCTCTTAAAAAAGTATATGGTAAAAACATCGACGCATCACTTGGCTCTCAAATGATTAAACTCGGAGTATTTGCATTTGTAATTGGGATTTCATTAATAATTGTTTTTATGATAATATATTACAAAATTTCTGGAGTAATAGCTTCTTTTGGATTGCTCCTCAACATATTATTTATGGCAAGTATTCTATCAATGCTTGGAGCAACATTAACATTACCTGGAATTGCAGGATTTATTTTAACAGTAGGAATTGCAATTGATGCAAATGTCATAATATTTGAGAGAATAAAAGAAGAAACTCGGAATGGATTGCCTCCATTAAGTGCAATCGAATCTGGATATGAAAGAGCATTCATATCAATTGTAGATGCAAATATAACAACACTACTAACAGCAATTATATTATATTTTCTTGGTAGCGGACCTATTAAGGGGTTTGCAATTACATTAAGCGCAGGAATCATATGCTCAATGTTTACAGCTATTTACATTACTAGAACTATTTTTAATACTTTATATTATTCAAAGGTTCCTAAAAAATTGAGTATATGATTAATATAAATCCCAATATTAACTTTATTAAAAAAAATAAATACGCATTAATACTTTCTATATTACTAATGCTGGTAAGTGTTATTTCGATATCTAGCATGGGATTGAATTTAGGAATTGATTTCACGCAAGGGACGCGATTTGATTTCGAAACTAATAATACTTTAAAAGAAATAAAAGAATCCATTAACAAAACTCAAATAAAAAACAACTACTCAATTAAGAAAGTAGAAAATATAAACGAAAATAGCGCCTATCAAAATGTATTTACCTTAACTAGTAAAATTGAATTTAATCCTACAGATATTGAAAATATCACCTATAACGAACTACTTTTTGAAGGAATAAGTAAAAGTGTAAGCGATAGATTGAGGTCAGATACGATATGGGCTATGAGTATTGCAATAATTTTAATTTTAGTATATGTAACAATTCGTTTTAATCCATTTTTTGCTTTAGGTAGTATTTTAGCACTTATTCATGATATTTTAATAACTGTTGGAATTTTTAGTTTGTTCCAATTTGAAATAAATCTTCCAATTATAGCAGCGTTTTTAACAATATTAGGATATTCATTAAATGATACTATTGTTGTATATGATAGAATTAGAGAAAATATAAAATTAAATAACTATCCAGATAATATAACAGATATTACAAACAAATCAATTAATCAAACTATAAGCAGAACTATTTTAACATCTTTAACGACATTAATAGTATTAATTGTATTATTTTTTGTTGGAAACTATTTAATCAAATTATTTACTTTAGCATTAATAATTGGAGTTATAATTGGTACATATTCATCAATTTTTGTTGCGAGCTACTCTGTTAATTTGCTCCAAAATAAATTTGGATACGTTCTGAAAAAATTTAATTTTGAAGAGGAAGAATAAATTATATGAATAAAATAATCATGGGCGGACAATGGGGGGATGAAGGCAAAGGAAAAATCGTTGATCTATTAAGTAAAAATGTGAATGTTGTGGCTCGATATCAAGGTGGCGCAAATGCTGGTCACACAGTATATTCAAATGGGAAAAAATTGGTTTTACATCAAGTTCCTTCTGGTATACTACAAGATGATTGTATTTGCGTTTTAGGCAATGGAATGGTTATAGATCCTGCTGAATTATCTGAAGAAATAAAAGAATTAAAAAGCTTGAACTTTTCAACCTCTAATATTTATATATCTCCAAATGCGCATATTGTTACTCCTTTGCATAAAGGCATTGACCAAAAAAATGAAGCTTCTGCAAAAAATAAAATTGGAACAACTGGCAAAGGAATTGGCCCTACTTATGTAGATAAATATAATAGAAAAGGTGTTCGTGCTGTTGATATTCTTAATTTATCTAAATTAAAAGAACAACTTAAAAAAAGAGTTGAAATTGCAATCAATAAAGGTGAAGTTGATGAGCATTTTAATCATGACAATCAAGCATTTAAAGATTTTTATAATAGCTGTGATTATATTGCAAAATACATAAAAAATATTTTTCCTATTATGCATAATCAGCAAAATCAAATTTTAGTTGAAGGAGCTCAAGGAGCACTTTTAGATATTGACCATGGAACATATCCATATGTCACATCTTCTAATCCTACAATTGGCGGAATATCTTCAGGCTTAGGAATACCAACATCTAAATTCCAATCCATTATAGGAATATTTAAAGCTTATGTTACAAGGGTAGGTAATGGTCCTTTTCCAACTGAGCTATTTGATGAAGTCGGTGAAAAAATACAAGATATAGGAAAAGAATTTGGGGCAACAACTGGTAGGCCTCGAAGATGTGGCTGGTTTGATGCGGTGGCAGCAGACTATAGTATAAAATTAAATGGGATAAACGAAATAGTCCTAACTAAACTAGATATTCTAAGTGAATTTGATACAATTAAAATTTGTACATCATATAAGAATAATATATTAGAATCAAGTGATTACAGTGAATTTATGAATGATCTTGGAAACGCTCAGCCTATATATAAAGAGTTTCAAGGATGGCAAGGAGATATATCGAATGTGAGCTCATATGATGAATTGCCTAATAATGCCAAAATATACATTCAGTATATTCAAGAATTATTAAATACTAAAATTAAAATTATATCAATTGGCCCTAAACGAAATCAGGTAATAGAATTATGAAAAAATTGACTTTTGCTATATTTATTACATTTGGATTAATGAATCCATTTAAAGAGCTTGACAAGTCATTTCTTTACGAAGAAGATACCTTAGTTAAAGAATCAAACCAATCAAACTCATTAAAAGAAGACTGTATAAACCGAATGATGTATTCAAATCAAGTTACTTCAGAATATTTTCAAAAAAATTCAAGGGATTTATATGATTTTTGTGATTGCATAACTAAAAAAATATCTACAAAAGAAGAACGAATTAAAATTGAGAAATCCCTTCAAGAATTTTGGTTAAATAATAAAAAAATTGACAATAGATTTTTTGATTTTTTTGAAACTGGAGCAATCTGTGTTGTAGATTTACTAAAAGAATGGAATGAAAAAGGCCTACTAAATGATATGCGCAATGATTTAATGGCAATTTTTGATGAAATAATTGCTCCACCAAATCAATCAGAAGAAGCTCCCTCTACTATTGATATGGGGCAAAAAATAAATCAAGAAGAAAAAGTTCAAGAAAATTCAACTGATATTATTTTAGATAATAAAAAAGAGGCCAAATCAGAAAAAAAACCTAAAATAAAAATTGATAAGGAATCATTTGAAGAAAAAATAAAAGATTATACTAAAATTGAAGGTCTGTTTACATTTTATATTAAAGAAGATGAAAATAAAGCATTAATGTCCATTCATCCTGATCAATTTGAAGAAATATATCTAGCAAGTTTTACAAGACAGTCTGGAGATGCATACTACTTTGATGGGAGCTCAATGATGGGAGAATTCCCAATTATGTTTAAAAAAGTTGGGAAAAAGATTCAAGCAATAGAAGTAAATGTTAAATTTAGAGCAGATAAAAATCTTGCAATAAATAAAGCCGTAGAAAGCCATATATCAAATTCTATATTATATACTTCAAAAATAATTTCAAAACCAAGCAAAGAAGATGGTTCATATCTAGTAAATGCATCTGATTTTTTTATTACAGATGTAGGTGGACTATCGAAAGTACAGGGAAGTGGAATCAAATTTGATAAATCAAATAGCTACTATAATTATATTAAATCATTCCCTAATAATTCAGAAATTGATGTAAGTATTCACTATATCTCTACAAAACCAAAATATAAATTTACATTAGCAGATTCAAGAAGTATGATTCATAAATATCATATCAGTATCTCAATGATTCCAGACTCTAACTATAAACCTAGAATTGCAGATGACCGTGTTGGACATTTTATGACTATGTATCAAGATTATTCTGATACTTATAAGGAAACTCCATATGTTCGATATATTAATAGATGGGATCTTAGAAAAAAATATCCTGAACGTAATATGTCAGAGCCAGTAGAGCCTATTGTTTTTTGGATTGAAAATACCGTTCCACATGAATTTAGAGATGCTGTAAAAGAAGGAATATTAAAATGGAACTTGGCATTTGAAAAAATTGGTTTTAAAAATGCTATTGTTGCAAAACAAATGCCTGATGATGCTGATTGGGATCCAGCTGATACTCGTTATAACACTATTCGCTGGATGATTCAGCCTGGTAGCGCCTATGCTGTAGGGCCATCTAGAGCCAATCCTTTTACTGGTGAGCTCTATGATGCAGATATTAGAATTGGAAGTGATTATTTAAGATTTTATTATACAGATTTTGTGGAATTTATTGATCCTATACAAATGATAGAACATGAAGAATCTATAGACCACTCATCGCATGATTGCGATTATCAAAACTTAATGCAGCATAAAATGACTTATGCTTGGAATTATTTAACATCAACAAATCAAATCAATAATTCAAAAAAAGAAATGAAGCAATTTGTACATGATGGGATTGTAGACTTAATATTACATGAAGTTGGGCATACACTTGGACTTAGACACAACTTCAAAGCAAGTTCTGTATTTTCAATTGATCAATTAAGCAATCCTGAATTTACAGACCAATATGGTGTAACTGGCTCTGTAATGGACTATAATGCAACCAATCTATTTGATGGTGGCAAAAACTATTTTCAAACAATTCCAGGAATTTATGATTATTGGGCAATAGAATATGCCTATTCTGAGCAACCTCCATATTCAATTGAGACTGAGTCTGAATTTTTAGAGAAAATTGCCTCAAAATCAACAAAACCTTTACTTGCTTATGGAACAGATGAAGATGCTGGTAGAAGAGGGATTGACCCATATACTAATAGAAGAGATATGAGCTCTGATCCTGTTAAACATTATGCTAAGCGTATAGATATCGGCAATGAATTTATCGATAATTTATTAGATAATTTTGAAAAAGATGGAGATAGATACCCTAAAATCAGAAGTATTTTTTGGCAAGGTTTTTATGAATATTATGGAGCAGTAAGAAGCGTAGCAAAATTTATTGGAGGTATAAAGCATAGTAGGCACCACATAGGTCAAAATTATGGCGAATATCCATTAGAAATTATTGATGTTGAGCTGCAAAAAGAGGCTTTAGATTTTTATAAAAATTATATTTTTAATAAGGATGCTTTTCAATATAGCTCTGAATTATTAAATAAAATGGCACCAGAAAGATTAAGTGATATGGAGGGAGATATGTGGAAAATGGAGCGATTAGATTTTCCTATCCATTCTATTATAGAGGGATTACAAAATTCAGCTCTTAATAATTTATTTAATCATAGAATCCACAAAAGAATTATTGATAATAAAGCAAAATCTGAAGGCTCTGCTTTTGAATTAGATTATTTATTTAGTGAAGTTCATCTATCTATTTGGGAGGAACTTAATAATAACCAACCTAAACCAGAAGATAATAGCATAGACTCTTTTAGAAGACAGTTACAAACTTTATATATTAAACATTTAGAGAAAATTTATACTGATGAAGAAAATAATTTCCCACATGATTCAAAATCTCTTGCACGATTATATTTAGGTGGATTAAAGCATAAAATAGAAGAAGCTATTAATAACTGCTCTACAAACTTTTACAATGATTATACTTATGCGCATTTATTAAAATCATTAGATACTATAAATGAAATATTAGATACTGAATAAATTTAAAATGCCTAAATGGAACAATATCGGGGCTATTTCAAAATATAAAAATGAAAATCAGTGGCTAGTTGAAATTGAAGGAAGACCAGTTGCCCTATTCAAATATAATGATAATTATTATGCTATTAAAAATTCATGTGCTCACCAAGGCTACCCTCTAGCAGAAGGAAATTTAAAAGGGTGTATGGTTGAATGCCCTTTACATGGATGGGTTTATGATTTTACAAATGGAAATTGCCTATCTTTACCTAATAAAAAAATTCCAACATATAAAATTAGAGAAAAAAATAATTGTCTGGAGATTTTTTTATGATTGATTTCAATATTAATTCTGATATATCAAAAGCAAAATCTATTGATTCAAAATTTTATACAGAAAATCAATATTATAATCTTACTTTAGAAAAAATATTTAAGAAATCATGGCAATTGACATGCCATAAATCTGAATTAATTGATACTAATATTTACCCGTTTACTTTTTTGGAAAACTCACTATCAGAACCACTCATTATAACAAAGTCAAATAATGCAATTAATTGCTTAAGTAATGTGTGTACTCATAGAGGGCACATTATCCATGATAATAAATGTAATAGAAAAAAAATGCGTTGCGAATATCACGGTAGGACCTTTGAACTAGATGGATCCATTGATAGAATGCCTGGCTTTGAAGGTGTACAAGATTTTCCATCTGAAACAGACAATCTAAAGAAAGTTACAACG
>MDSZ01058128.1_pt1 | contig 11930 bp, 10 predicted proteins | sample 811201 | NCBI WGS metagenome assembly MDSZ01 (sample SAMN05326647, study PRJNA326480) | marine metagenome | isolation source: seawater | place: Indian Ocean: North | collected 2010 | reverse complement strand
GTGAAAATTCTTATCATAAAATTTAAATGATTTTAGATAAAAGATATATTTTTTTTATTTTTTAGGAGATATAAATGCAAATTTTTGGAATTTTACTTATGATATTGATTGCTTCAGGGGTTTCTTTTTTAGCTTCTTCTAATAGTATTATAGTCAATGTTATTAATTATGATGTACCCTTAGTTTTCTTTTGCATGTTTATTGCATTTTTAATTCATTGGGTTTTATTTATACCCGCATTCATATTTAAGACAGAACGTTTTTTTGATTTAACGGGATCTATTGCCAATACAATGGTTGTAAGTGTAGCATTGTACTATAAGTATATTTACCTTTCGTCCACATTAGATTACCGGTCTATTATACTTCAAGCACTAGTTGTCTTGTGGGCTATACGATTAGGTGCGTTTTTATTTTACAGAGTTTTAGCTGATGGTAAAGATCGTAGATTTGATGAAATAAAAATATCATTTTTAAAATTTTTATTCACTTGGAATCTATCTGCATTTTGGGTATTTATAACAACCTGCTGTGCTTTAACTGTGATTAGTAGTAAAATAGTTGTAGCCCCTGATTACTATATGTTCTTTGGTATTTTCCTCTGGGTAGCTGGGTTTTTACTTGAGACTATTGCAGATTTTCAGAAACGAAAATTTAAATCTATGAGCTCCAATAAAAATCAATTTATTAGTTCAGGTCTTTGGAGTATTTCTAGACACCCTAATTATCTTGGTGAAATTATTCTTTGGTTTGGCATAGCAGTAATAGGTTTTCCAGTATTATCTGGATTTGAATATATAACATTAATCTCTCCAATTTTTGTTTATCTTTTGCTTACAAGGATTAGTGGAATTAATCTTTTAGAGGAAATTGCTAATAAGAAGTGGGGAGATTCAGATTCGTACAATCTATACAAGAAGACCGTTCCTATACTATTTCCTAATATTTTTAGAAAGTAATTATCTTTCACCTAGGTAGGTTGCAACTAGATGTATCCTGTCTTCTTCACCACCATTAAATGCATTATGATATTTCCTCGTATTTGTAAACCATACATGTCCATCCATTGGTATGTGCATAGCTTCATCATCAATAACTAATATTGATCCAGGGTTAGTTAGTATAGCTAGATGAAGTCTTGGCTCTGGATCTCTATGCCAGCTTAGAGTAGTCCTGGGCTCTTTTAATAGAATTCTTACTCTTCCTATTTTATAATGTTTATTGAGCTCATTATAAATTTCTTCAAAATATGTGCCTTTAAATTGTTCGTTTATTTCAGTATAAAGTTTTTCTTTTATGGGGCTTTCTCTTACAACCTCAACACCAGTATGATCAGGCCTTGTCCAGTATATCCCTCTAATATTTCCACCTTGTATAGATGTGCTATCATTTGGAATCTTATTTATACACATCCCCTTTACCTGCCACTCTTTCCAGGCTATTTTATCAAGTATTTCATCCATAGCAGTTTGTATTTTTTTTACATCAAACTGCAGGTTAGTTTTTTTAAAGTTGGTTAATTTTTTTTGTTTATTAACTGAGTCTATTGGAAATACATTTACACTCATTTTCAAGTCCTTTTGAATATAATATTAATTGCCCGCATTATATTTTATACAAAAAATTTATGAATGGGTATTTAAATAAATAATGAAAATTTTACTTTGTCAAATTTACAAATACTTAATTAAAGATAAGAGTGATAGCTAGAAATATTAGTTTTATAAATTATTATTTTCTGGAGAGATTATTTATCGCATTTACTATATCCACACTCAACGCAAGTATCACACCCATTTTCTGTTTTTAGTGATTTACTTGAGCAAGTTGGACACATTCTAAACTCTGCGTTCATATCAACAATAGACATATCATTTGGTAAATCAGGGGCGCCACTATTTTCCATTGTGTGCTCTATTGGCTGGTCTATGATTTTGACATCATAGAAAAATCTTTCTATTACATCTGCAATTTCTGAATAAAATGAATGATAATATTTTCCTTCTTTAAACGAACCCCCATTTGGATCAAAAATTCCCTGGAGTTCTTCAAGGATAAACATTGGATTTGTTCCCCTTCTAAAGATTGCTGAGATCAATCTTGTAAGAACAACATATTCTGATGTTTTTGTTAAATCTTTTGAATTAATAAATATTTCAATCGGCCTAATATTGTTTCCATCTTTAACATAACTTAAAGTAATAAAAACAGAATTTTTAACAAATGCACTCTTTAGTTTATAAACTTTAGCATCACAAACCTCTGGTCTTTCACTAGAGTACAAACCTTCATTGTTCTGCTCTTTGACAAATTCTTTTTTAGCAGCTTTATTTTCTTTAATTATATCTTTTGGATTTAACTTAATCATGCATTGACTTCCTCAGTATTATTTGTTGCCTCTTCTATAGTTTTATCAGCTTCATCTTCATTCATTGCCTTCATGTAGTGATACATAGTAGTTAATTTTCCATCTGGAAGTGCAAAAATATCATCACCTGCAATTTCAATACTCTCACCATCTTCTTGTAGAATTGAGTATGTTTTTGCTTTCATTTCTTGATATTCTGTCATCTCACTCTCAGTGCTTAAAATTGGGAATCTACTTCCATCTCTATATATTGTAACACCTTTCAAATTATGCTTCCATGCTTTGATATATATATCAGAAATTGTTTCAGGCTCAACATCTTCTGGTAAATTAATTGTAGATGATATACTGTGATCCACATATCTTTGAATTACACCCTGAATACCAACTCTTTTAATTGAATCTATTTTGTGAGCTGTACGAGTAAGATAATCTGGTAAAACATCATCAACATCCTTTGCTCCATCCACTTCCTTCTGCAGCCCCATTTTATCAATATAAGCTTGTATTGTTGAGTGAAAAACCTTGAAAAATTTATTACCAAATGACTCAGATCTCCTAGTGTAAAATGTTGAAAAAATTGGCTCTACGCCGCCAGATACCCCAATATAATTCTTGCTTTCAGACTTATATCCCAAAACTATATTTGATATTGATCCTGTTGGTGCAATAGACATGATAGCTATATTCCGCAGTCCATTCTTTCTAATCATTGCATGAGTTTGTTCGCTTAGGGCCTCCTTAACAAAAGGACATTCCATATATGTTTGTTCATTAAATATTGGCGAAGGATTCTTTTCTTTTGCAATAAATGATGAGGCTTGATATGCGGCATTGGTAATATATTCCATTACTTTTTCTATTATAATTACACCTTGCTCTGAATCATATGCTACGCCTAGTTGATTAAGCATATCAGCAATGCCCATCACACCCAATCCCAGACGTCTAGTTTCAGATGCAGCCTTGCGTTGTTTCTCTAATGCATTGAGATCTTCATTCCAAGTCACTACATTATCTAAAAATCTCACAAGAGTTTCAGTTGACTCAGCCAATTGATCCCAATTAATACTTGCTTCAGGAGTAAAGCCGTCATCGATAAATCTTGATAAATTAATTGACCCAAGGTTGCAAGCACCACCATCTTCAAGAGGTACTTCCGCACATGGATTAGTACATATAATAGGTCGATCCACATAATTTGATGGAGAATAGTCGCTCATAGTAGACCAGAATATTATGCCAGGCTCTGCAGTTTTATAGTTACCTTCAACAAATTGGTCCCATATTTCTCTAGCCTTAACTAACTTTTTAACTTCATTGGTATTTGGACTATCAAAATAAAGCATAAAATCACCAGATGTTTTTATTGCCAAATCACAATCTTTTTTATTTAGTTCAATAATATGATCTCCATAGATATCCCTCTTTGATGAATCGTCAAAATTAGATTTTTCAATTACTTGATTATAATTTTCTTTAATCCATTTTTTAGCCTGACTAAATGTTTTAAACGTTTTTAATAATTCATAATCTTTAGGGTCTTTAGATGGAATTCCACTAGAGTAATGTATATCATTTTCATCTTGAGGAGCGCTCATAACTACATCTTTATTTTTTTTCTTATATATAAGAAGTGTAGATCCTCCAAATTCTCTTTGTTCATCGACAGCTTGCATGAATTCATTACTGGCTTTAACCGATATATTAGCAAATCTTACTTGGGTATTTTCCATTACTTGTTTTTTTATAGTATCTAGTTCTTTTTCATCAAACATTCCAGACCAATTACATTGCTCAACAATCTGATTGGTAACCCAATTTGGCATCTTTTTTACTTTGATAAAATGTTGAACATCAGGATGCTTTACATCTATAGTTAGCATTAAAGCTCCTCGTCTCCCACTTTGACCGATAAGACCTGTTGTTAAAGAGTAAAGCTCCATGAATGAAACAGCTCCTGTTGAGCTATCAGCTGCATTGTGGACTAGAGAGTCTTTTGGCCTCAGACATGATATATCTACACCAATCCCTCCACCATATGAATATGTACGGGCACATTCAAATGCAGCTTTGTATATTGAATCAATATCATCATATTGAATTTTTGACACAAAACAATTTGCTAGTGTTTTTATTCTATATAGGTCCCCTGATCCTGCAAGGACCCTACCTCCAGACACAAAGCGGCCTTCAAACAAATCTGTATAAAATTTTTCGGCCCAATTTTTTTGTTTTGATTTGGTTTCTTCAACTGTAGCAACAAAAGAAGCAAGCCTCTTAAATACATCTTCTGGGCATGTTTCAACTGTTTCATTATTAAGATTTTTAAGATAGTACTTTTTCTCATATATATTTTTTGCAAGTTCATTATCACCCAAGTAGTTTCCATCAAATGATAATTTATTTCCCTGCAAAGATGAGATGTGTTCATAAAGCTCTTTATATGTTTTCGTGCGACTTGGTCCAATGACTCTTGTAGTCTTACCTTGATGTTTGAACATATTATTAATACTATCCATAAAAATTCCTTACTATTTAAAGTGTTTTTTTATTTTTCGGCCTACAAATAAAGACCACTCCATATGTATTTATACAGGTGCAAAGGAATCAAGAGAGATTCCATCCAGGGCTCTGGATATTTTTATTTTTATAGATGTTTTCTCGTCGAAAAGAAAAACTGACATATACAAGATATTGAAATCTTGGTACAAAAATATACCTTATATTGTGTTTACTTGCAATAATTTTGTTACAGAATGTTACGCAATAGAAGAGAAAAATATTAATTTTATACTCTATGTATCTTTCTAGAATTATGTTAAATTTACAGAGCTATTTTACTAAAATAAATATACACATTGAGGTTTTTATGGGATCTGTTACGATTAAATCAAAAGATTTTGAAATTGAATTGCCCACCATTGAGGGTAGTGAGAATGAAAAAGCAATAGATATTAGAGCACTACGCTCATCAACAGGATATATTACATTAGACCCTGGCTATGGAAATACAGGTTCTTGTAATAGTTCGATTACATTTATTAATGGGGAAGAAGGAATTTTACGTTATAGAGGATACCCAATAGAAGATTTAGTTCAAAAAAACCTTCCATTTACAGATATTGCTTATTTATTAATATATGGCGATTTAAATGATTCTGATAAGAAGGCCTCATTTAAAGAGTATATTAGGAATCATGCAAATATACATGAAGATATGAATCGATTTTTTAATGGATTTCCATTATCTGCACATCCTATGGCTATTCTATCATCAATGGTAACAGCGCTATCAGGTTTTAATCCAGATGGTGATAGTCATGATTTAGATGTAATTGATGCAAATATTGCAAAATTAATAGCCAAGGTTAAAACAATAGCTGCATACTCATATAGAAAATCTCATGGATTGCCATTTATCTATCCGGATCCAAACTTAAATTATGTAGAGAATTTTTTATATATGATGTTTGGAGAGCCCCAAAAAGAATATGCACAAAATGACGTTGTATCAGATGCTTTAAATACACTGCTTGTCCTTCATGCTGATCATGAACAGAATTGTTCAACATCTACTGTTCGTATGGCTGGTAGTAGTCATGCTAATTTATTTGCTACTATATCTGCAGGGATTGCAGCACTATGGGGACCAAAACATGGCGGCGCAAATCAGGCAGTAATTGAAATGCTTCAGGGAATACATGATGATGGCGGTGATTATAATAAATATATTAATCTTGCAAAAGATAAGAAGTCAGGATTCAGATTGATGGGATTTGGCCATCGTGTATATAAAAATTATGATCCTAGAGCTGCAGTTATCAAAGACAAAGCTGCCCAAGTATTAAAAAGTTTAAATATAGATGATCCACTATTAGATATAGCAAGAAATCTAGAAGAGATAGCGCTTAAAGATGATTATTTTGTTTCTAGAAAATTATATCCAAATGTTGATTTTTACTCTGGAATTATTTACCGCGCTATGAGTATACCAACGAATATGTTTACGGTAATGTTTGCTTTGGGAAGACTTCCTGGTTGGCTTGCTCATTGGAGAGAGATGGTTCTAGATAACCAAAGAATAAATAGGCCAAGACAGATTTATACTGGAGAGGTCAAAAGGAATATTTAATTGAAGCAGTATCAAGACTTAGTTCGGCATGTAATCGATAATGGTTTTAGGAAAGAGAATAGGACAGGGGTTGATACTCTATGCACATTTGGATATCATTACAAAGTAGATCTATCTCAAGGTTTTCCTCTTTTAACTACTAAAAAAATATTTTTTAAATCTGTGATTAGAGAGCTTTTATGGTATCTTTCCGGAGAAACTCATATTCGTAATCTTCGAGAGCATACAAAAATATGGGATGCATGGACTTCAGAAGATCAGAATTGGGAAATTGGTAGAATGTATGGATATCAATGGGTTAATTGGGAAAAATATACGGAATCAGATCAAGATGGATTATATAAGCGAGATTATATCAATCAAATTGAGCATGTAATTGATTTATTAAAGAATTCTCCAGATTCTAGACGGATGGTTGTAACAGCGTGGAATCCATCAGTATTAGATGAAATTGCCCTACCAAGTTGTCATGCTTTTTTTATTTTTAATGTTATTAATGGTAAATTGAATTGTCATCTTACTCAGAGAAGTGGAGATATTGGTTTAGGTATTCCTTTTAATTTAGCTTGTTACGCTGCACTAACTCAGATGATTGCTCAAGAAGTCGGACTTGATTTAGGCGAATTTTCACATTATATAAATGACGCTCATATATATGTTAATCATATTGATGGTTTAAAAGAACAGTTGAAGCGTGAACCTATGACTCTTCCAGAACTTAAGATTGCTAAGAAACCATTTTGGGATCTTGAGTTTGATGATTTTGAATTGAAAAATTACAATCATCACCCTGCGATTAAATTTGAAGTCGCAGTCTAACATGAATATTCATATGATATGGGCCCAGGATTCAAATAATGCTATTGGAAAGGATGGAGCATTGCCATGGCATTTTTCTGAAGATTTAAAAAATTTTAAGAAATTAACTACTGGTCATACAATTATAATGGGCAGAAAAACATGGGATAGTTTACCTATTAAGCCTCTACCCAATAGGCGCAATATTGTTATTAGTACTCAACAACAATCTGGAGTTGAGAGCTACACATCAATTAATCGTTGTATTGATGACCTAAGAAGTAATAATCAAATGGATATATTTATTATTGGTGGTATGTCTATTTATAAATTTTTCTATAAGTATGCAAATATTTTACATATAACTTTCATTGACAAAAAATATTCTAACACAGATACATTTTTCCCCATTGGATTGGAAAAAATCAAATTAGATTTTAACCTTGATCAAGAGCAAATAATTAATGATCAAATTAGATTTACAAAGTGGACTCGAAGACAACAAAGTTCTTGATTTGGTTATTATTAGTATCAGCATGGAATTTTGGTTTTCCAGAAGCAGCTCCAATATATGATGTACTCGTAGCAGTAGTTCTATCATTTATCAATAGGCTTAAATTTAGGGGTTACTTATTATAATAAAGGCACCCAATAATGCTATTAAAAAACAAAGTAACATCTTATTTGAAAATTTCTCTTTAAGAATTAACCATCCAAAAAATGCAATAAATATTGTTGATGTTTGGTTTAAAATACTTGCAATTGATGCAGTAGTTTTTGCCATTCCTATTATCCACATTGCAAACCCCACATATGTTCCTAAAAATGATCCAAGAAATATAATGGGCCATATTTTATAATTTGAGAGTTGTACCTTGATTTCCTTTTTGCTTAGCATTATTGACATAGTTACATATGATAGAATAGTACCAGGTATAAGTCGACATAAAATAATCCAAAGTTGAGTATCAATTGAATTAGAAAATTTTGTTAAAATAGGTTTAATAATTACAATTCCAACGGCCATAAGACAATAAGCAATAATGCCTAAGACAATACCTTTATTTAAATCTTTAATTTTGCTTTCATTTGAATCAATAGAAAGATATATAATAGATCCCAATATTAACCCTCCTCCAAGCATATGGATTACCGTAAGCTCTTCTCCAAGAAAAAAATAGGCAAGCATAATCACAGTGGGTGTATATATGGTATTTAAAATAGCGCTTTTAGATGTTCCAAGTATATTTAGTGAATTAAGGAATAAAACATCTGCAATTGTAATTCCAATAATTCCACTTAAAACTAATATAGTAAAATCAATTTTATTTAGTTTATCAATGAGCATGCTATCTGTAAATAATAAACAGGTTATTAAAAATAGAATACTACCTATTGTATTTTTAACGGGATTAAGTATGTAAGGTGATAGCGTATTCCCAATAATTTTAAATAGAGATACAGAAATTCCCCATGTGATAGCACTGGTGAGTGATAGTATTTCTCCTACTGGCATACTAACTTGGTAATACTCCCTCAAGTAGAGATTTTATATTATTTTTATCTATAATTGAGATATTGAGCTTTTGAGCTTTTTTAAATTTTGAACCAGGGTTACTTCCTAGAACTAAATAAGATGTTTTTTGACTTATAGAGCTAGAAACTCGAGCTCCATATTGTTCTAACCTTTCTTTAATTTGATGTCGTGTAATATTTTCAAAGGAGCCTGTAATGACAAAACATAAATCTTTAAATTCATTAGAAAATGTATGTTTTTTAAATATAATTCCCTGATTAATACATTCATATATATCATCTAGATGTTTTTCATTTTTAAAATAATTTATAATGGAGGATGCCATAATTTCACCAATTTCATGAATATTATTTAAGTCTTCTTCTGTAGCAGAAATTAGCCTATTTATATCTCCACTAAATTCACTTGCCAGCAATTTACAAGCATGGATTCCAACATTTCTAATTCCAAGACCATTTAAGAATCGGTAGAGCTCAGTGTCTTTAGATTTATTAATAGAATCTAATATATTACTGATAGATTTATCTCCCATACGTTCTAAATTTTCTAAATTTGATTTATTAATTTTAAAAATATCGCTATATGTTTTAATGATGTTATTATCAGTCAGTGTATCGATTAATTTCTCACCCACCCCATCAATATCCATACAATTTTTTGATACAAAATGCTTCATCCTTCCCTTTATTTGAGCAGGACATTTGCTTGTATTCGGGCATCTAAGCACAGTATCATCATTAATTCTTAGAGTAGGTGTGCTACAACTTGGACAAGTATCTGGTAAGGTATACTTAGACAACATTCCTTTTCTTTCATCAGAAATTACTTTTACAATTTCAGGAATCACATCACCAGCCCTTTGAACTAAAACTGTATCTCCAATTCTTACATCTTTTTTATTAATTTCATCTTGATTGTGAAGTGTGGCATTTGAAACGATAACTCCACCAACATTAACTGGCTCTAACTTTGCAACAGGCGTTACAGCACCTGTTCTACCTACACTTGCTATAATATCTAATATCTTTGTGATTTCTTGTTGTGATTTAAGCTTTCCTGCTATTGCCCATCTTGGAGATCGGCTTCTTTCTCCTAATTGGATTTGTTCATTAAAAGAGTTTACTTTAATTACAACTCCATCAATATCATAATTCAATGTATTTCTAATTGCCTCAAGATGATTATAGTATTGTATTATATCATTAATTCCTTTTCCCAATTCAACTAAATTATTAGTTGGAAGGCCTAGCTGCGGTAGGCATTTCATTAAATTTAATTGTGTATCTATCTTTAAGTTCCCCTGTAGACCTATGGAATAAAAGTTAATTCTAAGAGGCCTATTTGCTGTAATCCTTGAATCTAGCTGCCGAAGACTTCCTGCTGCACAATTTCTGGGGTTTGCAAAAACAGATTCGTTATTATTTATTCTGTCTTGATTTAGGATTTTAAAATCTGAATGATTTATAAATACTTCACCTCTAAATTCTAGTATTCCATTAGTATCCAAATCTAATTCAAGCAGTTTAAGAGGTATTGCATTTATTGTTTTTAAATTATTGCTAACATCTTCTCCAGTAATTCCATCTCCTCTTGTGGATCCATGCTTAAAATAGCCATTTTCATATACTATTTCTACCGCAAGACCATCTAACTTTGGTTCCATTACATACTCAATGTCTCTATTAGTATTTAATATTTTTTTTATTCTAGAATCAAAATCTATTAATTCCTTATGATCCATAGCATTTTCTAGAGATAGCATAGGGATACTATGATTTATTGAATTAAATTTTGAGCTTTGTATTGCCCCGACTCTTTTAGTAGGAGAGTAATCAAATGCATATTCTGGATGTTCTTTTTCCAGCTTTTCCAACTTCCTTAGAAGTTTATCATACTGTGAATCTGAAATTTGTGGATTGTCATGTACATAATAATTAATATTATGTTGCTCTATTTCTTCAATAAGCGATAATATTTTTTCATGAGCACTCATGGAGAGTTAATCTAGAATGCTAGTATATCGCTCACCTCTATCACAGAGTATTGTAAAAACAATACCATCTGGATTATTCTTTTGCACCCATCGTTCGGCAGCTAATATATTTGCTCCAGCAGATATCCCTACTAAAAGACCATTCTCAAGAGCTAATTCCTTACATCTACTTTTTGCATCTTCAGTTGATATTGGAATAATTTCATCTATTTTATTTAAATCTACTAAGAATTTAGATCCATCACCGATACCCTGTATCCCATGTGGTCCTTTTTCACCTCCACTCATTACAGCTGATTCTGCAGGCTCCACCGCAATCATTTTTACTCTAGAATCAAATTCCTCAAATCCTTTTTGTACCCCCATAATTGTACCGCCTGTGCCTGTCCCAGCAATGAATGCAGATATATATTTTCCTATTGTAAGTGAGTGATTTAATAATTCTTTAAAAGTTGTTTTATAGTGACATTCTATATTGAGTGGATTTGTAAATTGGTTTAACGTAAAAAATCCCCCTTTTTCAACTATTTCATCCTTAAGTAATATGGCAGCATCAAAATCTCCTTCGTCTACTTCAATTAATTCTGCACCAAACATTTTGAGTAAAATCTTACGTTCTTCTGACATATCACAAGGCATGACAATTTTAACTCTATATCCTCTTTCAGCAGAAATCATAGCAAGCGCAATGCCAGTATTGCCACTCGTTGCCTCAACTATTGTATCACCAGGCTTTATCAAATTATTTTTTTCTGCATGATCTAGAATCCATTTAACTGGTCGGTCTTTGATTGAACCTCCAGGGTTAACTGATTCTAGCTTTGCATATATTTTATCTGATAATCTAACAAAAGGGGTGTTTCCAATAAAATCTGATACTAATCTTGATTGAAGTTCATCATCCTTACCTTTAAATATTCTTTTGGTTTCCATAATTAGAAATTACTTATTTTTGAACTGATTCTTCTAATAAAAATTGAAGCTTCTTTGTTATTTTATATTCTGATTTCCATTTGCCCCAATAGCAAGGTAGTATCCCAATTACACTTGAACAAATAAAAGCCTCATCCATTTTATTTACTTCACTTTTATGAATTAT
>MDSZ01056025.1_pt1 | contig 11930 bp, 14 predicted proteins | sample 811201 | NCBI WGS metagenome assembly MDSZ01 (sample SAMN05326647, study PRJNA326480) | marine metagenome | isolation source: seawater | place: Indian Ocean: North | collected 2010 | reverse complement strand
TTCATTGGGTAGTTTGCGTGGATCAGTAAACAGCACCATGTTGCCGTCCGCGCTCAGAGTGGCGAAAGATAGCAGAACAGGCAGTCGTGGTACGTCTGACCCTCTGATATTGAGCAGCCACGCGATTGAATCTAGCTGACTAATCATTGCTACTTCAGCGCCGGACTCAGCAATATCGGCTCCGATGCGCTGCCTTTTTGATTGACTAGATTCACCGGTAAAAGATTCGTTCAGAAGTAAAGCCAGACTAAAAGGTGGTTCTGGACGGTCGGACCAATTCTTGTCAATCAGGTTGTCTTCTATTTCCACCAGCTCGATGCTGTTGTCATTGAGTACTTTTTCCCAATTTTCATACTGGGACATGGGGATCATGCGTGTATCTATGCCTACACGCTGACCTGCTTTTACATTATTTGTTAGCCAAGTGATCGGTGGCTCTTCAATGAGATGGTGGACGTTGAAGCAATTATCTGGAACCTGTTGACGGACCTGAATGGTGTACCTCCCATCAACAAAGATTGCTGCTGAATTTTGAAGGATAACGGCGGCACCTGCAGAACCGGTGAATCCGCTTATCCATTGCAAGCGTTCGTTCTGAGCAGGTACGTACTCACCGAGATATTCATCGGCTCGGGGCACGAAGTAAGCGTCTAGTTCTAAGGCCTGCATGTCGGCGCGTACTAGAGACAATTTCTGTTGATGAGCAATGGTCATGATAAAAGTGGAAAATGGTTTAATGCACTATAGTAGTAATACCTGCGGCCGAGAACAATGGAATGACGATCGAATTGTTTTTGGTTACTGCAGGTCCAAGATTACCGTGGGCTACGCTAACTTAACTGCTGTGTTGATCTGAAACGGAGCGCCGCGTGCCGCATACAGGTTATGACTTTCAGCCCTCGCTAGTATTTGAAGAATCAATATTTGGATTTGATATTTCAGTCTGCTGTTGAAATAACTTCAGTTTTTGTTTGGCGCGGCTGGAGTTGGGGTTTAATTCCAGCGCTTTTTCTAACAGATCCTCTGCGGCATCCCATTGCTTTAGGCGGATCAATGAAAGTGCTTTGTTGTAAAAGACGACGTCAAGTTCAACATTAGCCAGTCCTATGGCGGTGTCGTAGTCATCTAGCGCGCTATGGTAATCGCGAATCTGATGGTGGACGTTGCCGCGATTTACGTAGATTTTTGCCATATCCGGTGCCAGTAGAAGCGCTTGGTTATGATCCTCCATAGCTCTTTCGAATTTTCCGTTAGCAGCGAAAATAATGCCTCTGTTGGTGTAAGTAGCCGCCAAATCTCTGGCAAATAGATCGTCATTACGAATGGCGTCGGTGCAGTATCGTAAACCAAAGTCAGAAAAAGGCATGTTACTTTCTTGGTAGCAGAGAGAGGCATTGGTCGAGCCAAAAGTTGTTTTACCCTGAGCAATGCTATGGCAAGCAAAAAAAGAGAAAAAAAGAAATAGTGCAACTAGGTGGCTCAAATGACGTATCTCCGGCGACTTCATAGGTAGAGTTCAGGTTGAAGGTTATTTTAAGTGTACGTGTTCGCGGCGAACTGGTTCACTGTTGATTTTTTTAAAACTATGTTAACAAACGGGTAGGTTCGTTTGCGGAGAGACTTTCTTTTGAGTTAATAAATTGCAGTTTTCTTTACAAAAAAATCTGCCACTCCATTTGAAAAGCGATCCAATAACTGGTTTCAAAAATTCTTCGCGTTGGTGATTCAGAGCCTTTTCAAATTTCGTCAGAAATATATTGGTTTTTGGCTGCTTGCTGGCAAAAACAGGATAAATTTTGAAGTAGTAGCAGCGTACCTCCGTCTTGAATTTCTGATGTCGCTTACTTCCTAACTTTTTCTCTACGACTCTCTAATTTAAAGTTTTAAAGGGCGAATTATCCTTTGAGAGGTTTAGTCGAGGCCCTGAAAATCAGGCTGCCGTGCCAAAGATAGCTTTAAACAAGTAAAAGAAGATAATCGCCAGAAAAGCGCCGGCAGGCAATGTCACTAGCCAAGAAACGAAAATGGTGCCTACAACCCTGAGATTCAGTGCAGCTAGACCGCGCGCCAAACCAACCCCTAGCACGCCACCGACTAAGGTATGAGTCGTTGATACAGGCAAACTATAACCAGAGGCAATGACCACTGTTGTTGCCGCCGCCAGTTCAGCCGCAAAGCCGCTACTGGGCGTGAGTTCTGTGATATGCGTGCCTATAGTGCGCATTACTCGATAGCCGTAAAGCGCAAGACCGCTGACAATGCCGATGCCCCCTAAAAGTAAAATCCAGCTTGGTATTCTTGCTGCTTGAACAACCTCGCCACCAGATTCTATGACGCTGTTGACTGCGGCGAGAGGTCCAATAGCGTTTGCTACATCGTTGGAACCGTGCGCAAAGGCCATCGAGCACGCGGTGAAAAGCATTAGGATGCCGAATAATCGCTCTATTGCGACAATATTGTGTTCTTCAGAATCTGCAACTCGTTTAACACGAGTCATAGCGAGTACGCCAAGCCCTGCGACGAAACCAGCGACAATTATCGAAAGAAAAACCGACTCGCGAAATGACAGGTCTAGCCCTACGTGTTTCAAGCCTTTCACCATGGTTACCATGGAAATTACGAAACCGACCATGAAGATGTAGACTGGGATAGCTCTTTTCGCGGCGACAAAAGGATCCGCTTGATTGAAGACAAATTTCCGTACGCTCATGTAAATCAGGAACGAAAAAGTGCCTGCCAAGACTGGAGAAACAACCCAGCTAGATACAATACTGCCGATCTTGTCCCATTGAACCGCCTCAACCGAGATTCCTACAGACGCGAACCCCACGATGGCGCCGACAATACTGTGAGTTGTCGATACGGGCCAGCCGAAAGTGGTGGCGATTAATAGCCATAGTCCTGCTGCCAGCAGTGCTGACATCATCCCATAGACAAGGAGTTCCGGGTCTTGTGAGAGGAGTTCTGGATCGACAATACCTTTTCTTATTGTTGATGTGACTTCTCCCCCGGCTAGATATGCTCCGGCGAACTCAAAGACCATCGCAATAATAATTGCCTGCTTGATGGTGATGGCTTTGGCCCCGACGGAAGTCCCCATAGCGTTGGCGACGTCATTGGCACCAACGCCCCATGCCATAAAAAATCCGAACAAAATGGTCAGTAGTAGCAGAGTGCTACCGTAGTCTTCGATGATACTCACAAGATGTCCTAACTGGTAACCAAGTACATCATCCGGTTGCCTGCAGTCTGAGCTTGGTCAGCAATGTCGGCGATCAGATCAATGACGTTGTATTGGAAAATGGCGTTAACTGGGTTTAATTCGTGTTCGATCGCAAATAGCGCTTTCCTCAGTGCCACCTGCTTTAGATCGTTATCGTGCTCTGCTGAGTGAAGCAGATCGAGAATTTCTTCTATGGTTTCGACACCCTGCTGGTTGAAGCCACTGTTAATTAGATCACTGACTTCGTTCATCGTTCTTTGCGCCAGTCTGACCGTGTTTAGGCTGGACTCAAGATATATTAGAAACTCTGTATTTATCTGATCGGGAATTTCAAGCTCGCGGCCGAAAATTCTGCCGGCTACGTCCTGTGCGCTATTGGCAATCTTGTCCTGCGTATGTACCAGGTCAAGGAGATTGGTCCGTGAGACAGGCAGGAATAGGCTCCTTGGTAAACCCAGTCTAATCTGCTTTTTTAATTCGTCGGCTTTACTCTCAAGCTCAGAAATTTCTTCGTAAAGCCTTGCTGCTGTGGACCAGTCTTTAGCAATCACAGCGTTAAGGTAAGGCGTAAGTTTTTCAACGCAGTCGGTGCAAGTGTCCATGTGTTCTTTAATGGGCTGAATGGGCGAAGGGCCGAAAAGCCGACTGAAAATGGGAGGTTGGTTGGCCATGAAAATATATTAACTACCCGTTCTTTAGATTATCTTAGAATTTATATGCCCAGTCTAGTTGTAGTCTTCTGTAATCGTCACCGTCATCTAGCTCTACGCCTGTCTCGTTAATAAAGTAGGTAAGCCCGATTTTCCACTTTTTCGTGGGAGCCCAGGCACCTCTTAGGGTGTGTCCTTTTGCATCGGTGTCACCACCAGCAAAGTCGGAGTCTGACCAGAGTCCTAGTACAGCATCTGCTTCTATGTCTTGATAGGTATAGCCGAATTCCCAGGTTTTCGGGTTACCTGCTTTGCCGAACTTAAAACCCAGAGCCCAGGCTGTATCGTTGTCAGAGGCTTCTTGATTTTGCACATAATCAGCAAACAGAGTTAAGGGTTGGTCGCGGACGATGGTCTTCAACTCGGCGAAGAGTTCGAGCTCATTGAAATCATTGGCGTAAACACAAGTATCTCCTGCACAGGAGACTGTATTGCCAAAGAAGTCTTCGTCGTGCCAGGATGATTGTCCTGCAGCGCTGATTTTGAAGTAGCCAAGACCGGCTGTCAGCTTCGATGCGCCGATCTGACTTTTATAGCCAGATTGAAATCCGTAAGCGATCCTTGCGTTACTGCGTTTCGTGTCGCTCTCCAGAAAATGTAGCCCTGTATTGAGGAATAGAGAATCTCCTGAATAAGCTAAACTTAGGCCTTCGTGTCGCAGGTCGCCATCCCATATGAGGCCATTACCACCTGGACGAAAGAAGGGGTTTTTCGACTTACCGCCTGTAAGTGTAAGACCAGGCTTAACTTGCCATTTGAAGTAGGCCAGATCTAGTCTGATATCTTTCGTGGAGGCACCTCCGCCGAGCGTTTGGTTGGTGGACACAGGGTCATCGCCGCCACTTGCAAGACCGATGCCGACCTCCGTGTTGTCAGTAGGCTTTGCTTTTACTGTGAGGCGAGCTCTAACCCTGCTTCTCTCCCGATCGTCTCTGCCATCGATATCGAAACTTTCATAACGAGCTCGTAAGTCTCCGGATACAGATATGCTATTGGTCCAATTCCGTTTTGATTCTGTTGATACGGCGACAGCATCTGTGCGCTCTGCAGTTTGTTTTACTTCTACCTTCAACTGTTGATTTTCAGCTTCCAGGCTTTCGACTCTCTCAAGAAGAGCCATAAGCTGAGCTCTAATCTGATCAATTTCATCAGAGGCTCTAGTGTCAGCTGGCAAAAATAAAGCGATAGTTAGAATCAAAAAAGGTAGTGATCTCATTGTTATCCTCGGATAGATAAATTGAAAGTTAAAGGAAATGCGTAAATGTAAAAACGATGTTGTATAAAAAAATTTTGTCAAAGATAAAGGTAATTTATAAAGAAAATATTAATAGGGAGTAAAAATGATTTTGAAGAGAATCCGCTTATTTTAGTTATATTGATGGTCGAACCCTTAACCTTAGGGCTAGGTGACGCTATGCATGCCAGAACCTACAGAGTTATTCAGGACGTGATGGCAGGAAATCCTGACATTGTTATACCCGCTGTTTCTTATCTGACTATATCTTCTAATCTGGAAAGGTTGGGTGACTTGGCGACAAATATCGCGGAAGAAATTATCTTCATGGAAGAGGGTGAGGTCATAAGGCATCGCGAATAGCCATTCTTGCCCTACTACGCGACCTTTTCTATGCCCAGTCCATAATTTAAGTGCACTAACCTTTCACCATTGCCGCAGTTTTTAAGGCAGCTCCCCCACCAACCGGGAAGAACTTTTCAGGATCACCAATCCCGCGCTGTGCGATAAGTGATTGCTTGATTTGTTTTGCGGCACCGGCTGGGAAGGCAGCTATTTGTCTCGCGATGTCATAGCAGCGGCTAACGACTTGGTCGTCTGGAACGCACTCATTAATAAGGCCTAATGCCATCAGCTCGTCTGTGCTGACGCGGTCACCTAGTAGCGCTAGCCGGGCACTGTTGAATTCGCTTGTTTTGATTTTCAGCCAGGCAGCGTTCATGGGAATGCCGGCACCTTGTTGAATTTCGCCAATTTGGAGGAAAGCTTTCTTCCCACCAACGATGAGGTCGCAAGCGAAAGCTAGGGCTGCGCCTGCATTGATGGCAAAACTTTCCAGGGCAGCGATAAGTGGTGTCTGGCAGTGGTACAACGCAAGATGCATGCTGCGAGCATCACTAACCGGAGCGCCCGCCCAGTCAGGTGGCGGTTCCTGTTGTAGAGCTTTCAAGTCGATTCCTGAACAAAAGTAACTGCCCTCACCACGAAGTACGATTGCCGAGATCTCATCCTCATCATCAAGCTGCGCGATGGCTTCTATAACTTCAGCGAAGAGAGGTGGAATGAGAGAGTTTCGTCGCTCAGGCCTATTCAGTACCAGTTCCGCCCAGCCATCGTGAAGGTTGGTATAGACATAAGTAGACACGGCTCAGGACGCTGCTACAAAGTTCATGGAGATTGAATTCACGCAATGACGCGTATTTTTAGGTGTAAAGCCTTCTCCCTCAAATACGTGGCCAAGGTGCCCACCGCAGTTGCTGCAAAGAATCTCGATTCGATATCCATCTGCGTCGACTTCCCGAGTTATCGCTCCTGGAATTTCGTCGTCAAACGCAGGCCATCCACAATTTGAATGAAATTTGTCTTCTGAACGGTAAAGGGGTGCGTTGCACTGTTTGCAAGTATAGTGACCACCTTCGAAGTGATCGGTGAATTTGCCCGTGAAAGGCATTTCGGTACCTTTACGCAGAATTACGTGTTCTTCCTCTGGGGTTAGGGACTTGAAATCGGTCATGATTTTTATCCATAGGCGGCTGTGTTTGTAACGAGAACTTTTAGCAGGGATTTTTGCCGGTGGGAAGAGGCTCTGTGTGCTAATCTGTCTTTTTTAGCTGTTAGAGATTAAATGCTTAGATACCTAATGAGAAGTGCGTTTCTTGTATTCCTAATGATGTTTCTACTGGCGGGCTGCTCTGAACCGTCTGAGCAATTGGATGTGGTTCCGGATTCTGGGGCGGAGGACATAGCAGAACTTGCAGCTGCAGCGGATGAATTAGGTCGTATGGCCGAACAAGTAGAATTGGCTCAGTCAGTTACGCAGGACCAGTTGTCAGAAGGACAAATCTATCTGAATGAAAATGCTCAAAAGTCTGGGGTCAAAGTACTTAAGTCCGGATTGCAATTGGAAATCTTGGAGCGGGGTGACGGCGATTCACCTGGTCCCACAGATACGGTAGTCACGCACTATCATGGCACTTTTATCAATGGTGAGGTATTTGACAGTTCCTTGGAACGCGGACAGCCTGCTGAATTCCCAGTGAATCGTGTTATCAAGGGTTGGACTGAGGCTTTGCAAATGATGCGAGAAGGCGATGTTTGGCGATTAGTCATCCCACCCGAGCTTGGTTACGGGCAACGTGGTGCGGGTAACAGGATACCGCCCAATACGGTATTGGTCTTTGAAGTGGAGCTTATTGAGGTAAAGGGATAATCTGCCTGTAGCTCAGGATTGATCTGATGTGGCGTAAAGAACCTGCGACGATAAGTAGTTACAACCAAAAAAATGTCGCTAAAAAGATCTTAACAAAAATAGTAATGTCTTAAGGAGAATTCCATGGAAGCAAATATCTTGCATGCCCCCGTGTATACGGGCTTGTTTGCTGCAGCGCTAATGCTCATGCAGATGGTATTGATGGGTCTGGTCATAAAACAGCGTGGTGCCAGTGACGTATTAATAGGGGATGGTGGCGTTGATGCCATGCAGCAGGCGGTTCGTGCACATGGTAACTTTATCGAAAATGCCCCCACTTTTCTGATCGGACTTGCACTGATTGAATTGATGGTTGGTGCCAATACGTGGGTTATTGTTATGGGGTCCGTCTTTGTCCTTGGCAGATTACTTCATGCAGTGGGTATGAGAATGACAACTGGCTTATCGATGCCGAGGTTAATAGGAACCATTGCATCTATTTTAGTGACGGTTGTGGCAGCCGGCTACCTGGTGTACACCGTGCTTGGAAAAATTTAGTCCGCTGAAAAGTGCTGTGCTAGGCAAAGGACTGCCCTTCAGACCCCCTGGCTGATGTTTAATGAACCAAGTTAACGATGTCTGCAGTAATCTCGTAGGACCTAAGGCGCGCCTCATGCTCATAAACTGATGAGACAATGATCAATTCATCCGCCTGTGTTTCCTCAAGGAATGCTTCGATTTGCGACTTAACCGAGCTAGGGGAGCCGACTGCTGCGCAACGCGAAAGATCCTGCACCATTGCTTGTTCCGCGCCTGAGAGTTGTTCCTCATAGCCCTCTACGGGTGGGGGAAGCTTACCTGGTACACCCCGGCGGAGGTTAACAAAAGACTGTAAGGAAGATGTTCTCAAGTAACCCGCTTCCTCGTCGGTAGTGGCGGCGCAGATGTTGTAGCCGAGCATCACGTAGGGTTCGGCGAGTTGCTCTGAGGGTTCAAATTTTTCTCGATAAATTGTAATAGCTTGGTCTAGAGCTGCAGGAGCAAAGTGAGATGCGAATGCGAAAGGTAGACCCAGCATTGCGGCAAGTTGAGCACCAAACAGACTGGACCCCAGTATCCAGATGGGTACATTTGTGCCGGCACCAGGTGTTGCAACTACCCTCTGACCGGCTTGGGGATCTTTGAAGTAATGTTGCAATTCGACGACATCTCTCGGGAATTCATTTACATCAGTCGTTGCATGTCTTCTAAGGGCTTGCCAGGTTACCTGGTCAGTGCCGGGTGCCCGTCCAAGACCCAGATCGATTCTGTCCGGGAACAGGCTGGCTAGAGTACCAAATTGTTCCGCAACGACCAGAGGAGAATGGTTTGGTAGCATGATTCCGCCGGCTCCGACTCGGATGCGTTGAGTTCCGGCTGCAATATGGCCTATGACCACACTTGTCGCTGAAGATGCTATACCAGGAATATTATGGTGCTCTGCGATCCAGTATCGCTTATAGCCCCACTCTTCAGTGGCCTGCGCAAGGCTAAGTGAATTTGCCAATGATTGTGCCGCAGTGCCTCCTTCGATGACCGGAGCAAGATCTAGAACGGAAAATTGCGTCATCGTTTTAGTTTGTCCCTGGACAGCGAGTTCTGTGGGACGACAAGTTTATCTTTAATTTGTCTCTGCAACATAATTTGCTCTTTTCTTTGGCTAATTTTAAAGCACCGCTACCCAATTCTGCTAGTTCTCTTGCCAAGTCGGCCTTTGCTAGGGCCAGCAGATCAGCCACCGCTGGCTCCGAACAAAAGCGAAGATTAGTCTTTTGCGCCATTAGTGCACTCGTGGCACTCAGTATGATTGTAAAACTTCAACAAAGCTGATCGAATATTCATCAAGGGAAATATTCAGTAGTGCAATGCTCGAACTGTCGCAAAAAAAATATGAGTTATGGCGATCAGGCGCTGAAGTAACCGCTGCTGACCAATTCGGCGATAAAGTGCTCCATCTGGAAGACGGTACTTACCTGAAATTGTTCAGGATAAAACGTCTGTTTAGCTCTGCGCGCCTATTCCCCTATTGGCGCCGGTTTGCTTCGAACGCGAGTCGGTTAGCTGAGTTGGGTGTACTGACGTTCACCGTACGGGAGATCTATGATATCCCCCATCTTGATCGCACGGCGGTTCACTATGATCCACTGCCGGGCCAAACACTGCGCCAGACCGAATGCCTGGATGCTGGATTGGTTGATCGACTAGGCCGCTTCCTGGTCGGTTTGCATGATCGTGGAATTTATCTCCGCTCCTTGCATCTCGGCAATATCGTGCTGACGCCTGGCGATGAACTGGGTTTGATTGACATTGCTGATATGCGAATAAGGTCGAGTTCATTACCTCGACGTTTGCGCATTAGGAATTACCATCATCTGTGCCGTTACGATGAGGATCGCGCCAGGATAGCAATACATCGCAATGAGTTCCTTAGTGCCTGTGATCCTGTCATCAGGCCTAAGATAGCAGCCATGGTAGATAATTAATTCGAGACTCTGACGATCCGTGTGCCTACGTTGCCTCCACTCAATAAGTCAACGAAAGCGGCTGGTGCTTTTTCAAGCCCCTCAAAATCGTCGTTCAAGGGATTTAGCTCGCCGGAGTCTATCCATGCCTTAATCTGCTTACGAGCAGCTTCGTATTCACTCAGGTAATCAAAGACCAAAAAACCTTGCATCCTAATACGTTTGTTGATTAACAAACCGGGTATACCCTTTGGTCCACCGGCAGGAGTACTCGTATCGTACTGAGATACGACGCCACAGCAAGCGATTCGACTTTGTTCGTTCATCCGAAACAGGGCGGCGCCGAGTATGTCACCGCCAGTATTGTCAAAATATATGTCGATGCCATCCGGGCAAGCGTTCTTCAGCTCCGCTCGAAAATCAGGACTTAGGTAAGAGACTGATTCGTCGTAACCCAGGCGGGTGGTTAGCAGTGCGCATTTTTCGGGGGAGCTGCTGACTCCCACGGTCCTACAACCATAGACTTTAGCCATTTGACCAACCATATGACCCACACTGCCCGCAGCCGCGCTGACCAGAACGGTATCGCCTGCCGTTGGTTCCCCTATTTTCATGAGGCCGAAGTAAGCTGTTAGGCCGTTAGTACCTAGTGCCCCCAGGTGATGACCAGGATCGATGTCGTCAGACACCTTCTGAACTTGATTGTGCTTGTGAACGCTGAAATCTTGCCACCCTGACTGACAGACCACTAGATCATCAACACTTAACTCATCACACTGACTGTCTACGATCCTCGCAACGCCCGTGCCATTCATTACGATGCCGGTTTTTGGTGCGCCCGCGTAGCTTGCGCTACCTTGAAGACCAGCTCGAGTCCCTGCTCCGATCGTGATGGCAATTGTTTGACATAAGACTTCGCCTTCTTTGATTGCGGGAACTTGGCTGGACACCAGTTTGTAGTTTGATTCCGCTAGTTTTCCCTCCGGTAAGGAGTCGATCAGTATTTGTCGGTTTTCCATAGCTGGGCTCACAAATTGCTTTCGCTGGAGTGTAGCATGCCAAAAATATCTGTTTTAATGCTGATGGCGCGTCGATGAGATTGGAGTATTTGTGAAACTGAAAGAGAAAGTGGCTGTGATAACGGGCGGCGCGAGTGGTATGGGACTGGCGACGGTTAACCGGTACTTGGAAGAGGGCGCTCGCGTAGTCATTGCTGACTTCAATGCCGATACTGGCGAAAAAGCCCTTGCAGCAGCCCGAGCTGATGGCTTTGGCGACTCTGTTACCTTCATTAGAACAGATGTCGCACGCGAAGCGGACATTGTGGCCATGCTTGATGAAGCGGTTGATCAATTTGGAGGGCTTGATATTGTTTTTAACAATGCTGGCGTAGGTGGGGCGATAGGTCCATTGACGGAAACTTCTGTTGAAGATTGGGATTACACATTTGATGTCCTTGCGAAGGGTGTTTTTCTGGGGATCAAACACGCTGCGCGAACCATGAAAGCTCGAGGTGTTGGTGGTTCGATCATTAATACAGCATCTATCGCAGGACTTAGTGGTGACGGAGGACCCTTGGTTTATTCAGCAGCGAAAGCGGCGGTTATTAGTTTGTCCAAATCGGCTGCCGTTGAATTGGCGCCAGACAGGATTAGGGTTAATGCGATTTGCCCAGGTTTTATAGCGACACCCTTGGCAGGCATGGGCGATGCGTCGTCGGTCGAAGGAGCGTTCAGTAAGGGGCAGCCCTGGCCCGACTTTGGCAAAGGTGAACATATTGCAGGTGCAGCGTTGTTCCTTGGATCCGATGACTCTGAATTTGTAACTGGAGAGTCGTTGGTCGTTGACGGCGGCCTAACTGCGGCTGGACCGGAATTAAGTCGGAAATTCCCAAAGACGTCCGGACGCAATTCTCGGGTTAGTGGCGTCACTAAAGGGACTACCGGTGAATCTCCTGAAATCAGACGCTTTTGAGATAGTTGAGAATCAAGTCTTGGCAGAAAAAGCGAAACCTTCATATCGATTGGCCGCGACGCGCTCACAAGTCTCGAAGTAAAGGGGGATGCCGCCGACG
>MDSZ01074900.1_pt1 | contig 11931 bp, 14 predicted proteins | sample 811201 | NCBI WGS metagenome assembly MDSZ01 (sample SAMN05326647, study PRJNA326480) | marine metagenome | isolation source: seawater | place: Indian Ocean: North | collected 2010 | reverse complement strand
TGCAGCGATACCAGCGTTAAGAGTTTCTGAGTAATTACCTTTTCTAGTGTGTACTACAGTGTATTTGTCTTGTGATGCATTGAACTTGTTTACTTGTTCATCAAGTAATTCTCCAAGTCTTCCACCAAATGCATGCCACCATTGTATTTCTACTTTTGCCTGAGTTGCAGTTCCCGCAAACATTACGAAAAGCGCTATCGAGCAAATTATAGCTTTTATTTGTTTCATAAAATAATGTCTCCTGTTTTTTCTTATTTATGTAAAAAGCTAACACAAAATAAATACAATGAGGAGTCGGCAAAAAAAAATAATTTCTACCTATGGTTTTATTTTACTTTTCCAAAAAGGTTTAAAAGCGTTACTCCAACTACAATTAAGAACAGTCCAATAATACCGTATAGGTTGGGAGTTTGATTATATTTAACTATTCCAAATATTGTTACTGCTGTTATGGTTAACGCGCCGTAAGTTGCATAAACATATGCTACTGGAATAACTAACATCGCTTTAGCCAAAAAAAAGATACATAGAATAATACTGATTGCACAAAAAAAAGTTGGAAGTAACTTTGTAAAACCTTCTGTAGTTTTTAAATACCCATTAGCAGAAATTCCAAAAATTATTGCTAAAATTAAAAATAAATATCCAGAAATTAGATTTAGATTTTTCATTATTTTTTCTTTCTCCAAAATTGCCCCGATGATCTGTATCTCCAAAGCCAATTTTCCATAACCTTTTCTATATCAGTAGGAGTTATATTAAGATCACTAAGCTTTAAATTTTTTTCTGAAACAACATTATCACCTTCAGATAGAATTTGACATTGATCTCTCGTTAAAATTGGTGGAAAAGGTAACATATCAAAAATAGTACTTTGAATTTTTGCTAATTGCATTGGCATTTGAATTACAAATCTTTTTTTTCCTATAATTTTCATTATTGTATTTATCATATCTTCAAATGTAAATATTTTTGGCCCGCCTATTTCATATATTTTACCTTCATTATTTTTTTGTTCTATTGCCCTGACAATTGCATCGGCAACATCTTGGACATATACAGGTTGGAATCGATAATTTTTATTAGGAACAGGTATTACTGGAAAAAAACTTAATTTAGCAAATAAATTTGTAAATTGATCTTCTTGGCCAACAACAACTGACGGTCTCAAGATAACAGTGTTTTTGAAATTTTTTAAAACATTTTGTTCACCAAGATATTTTGTTTTTTGATAAATCGACTTTGAAGACTCATTTGCTCCAATAGCTGAAATATGAATCAGTTTTTTTACATCAGAATTTGCACATAAATTTGAAATCATATCTGGCAGATCGGAATGAATTTTATTAAACTTATTTTTTCTTGATTGATTTAAAATGCCTATTAAATTCACTACAAAATCTGATCTTTCAATGGCTTTTTTTATTGTCGCAAAATTGCCAGTATTAAATTCTATTAGTTCTATATCGCCTGGATTTGTGGCTTGGGTTTTTAAATAGCCTTTTTGGAACACGTTTCTAGTAGGAATGATGCATTTATAGTTTTTTTTTGATAAACTTCTAATTAAGTATCTTCCTAAAAAACCTACACCAAAAATGGTACATTTTTTTAAATTCATGCTATTAAGGAGATACGTATATGAAAATACATAAAATACAAGGAGACATAAGTAAGCAAATTGCTAATTCTATCAAAGATTATTGTAGCATTGATTGTGAAATGTCTGGATTAATTCCTGAGAGAGATAAGTTATCAATCATATCTTTAACTGGAGATGATGATAACGTTTATATAATACAGCCTAATAAAAATTACGAAGCTCCAAATTTAGTATCTGTTCTAAAGAATGAGAAAATTTTGAAGATTTTTCATTTTGCTCGTATGGATGTTCACTTTTTAGATGTTTATTTAAAAACAAATGTAAAAAATTATTTTTGTACAAAACTTATGTCTCGACTGGCTCGTACTTGGAGCCAAAATCACGGTTTAAAAGATTTATGTTCAGAAATTTGTAATGTGAAATTAGACAAAAAATATGGAAGTTCTACTGATTGGCAAAAAGGTCTGGATTCTATTTCTGAGAATGAATTAAAATATGCAGCTAAAGATTGTTTTTATCTAAAGTCTATAAAAGAAAAATTGGAACAAACTTTAAAAAGAGAAAATCGTTTTGACCTTTTTCTCAACACTATGAAAGGACTAGAGGCTAGGATAAAGCTCGATAAAGCTGGATTTAAAGATCCCAATATATTCGAACATTAAATATGGCAAAAATAAATTATATTAAGATAGCTAAAAAATCTGCTTCAATCCAAATTGCAGAACTTAAGAAGGTAAATAAAATTTTTAATAAAACTTTTATTCAAGCAATTAACGTAATAAGTGGTTGTAAAGGAAAAATTATTTTATCTGGTCAAGGTAAAAGCGGAAGAATAGCAGCAAAGATTTCAAGCACATTAAGCTCTGTTGGAATACCTTCCTTCTATGTTCATCCTTCTGAAACTTCACATGGAGATAGTGGATCTATTCAAAAAAAAGATGTACTCATAATTGTCTCCTATTCTGGAAATACTCCCGAGCTAATAAGTGTATTAAAATATGCAAACAGATTTGGCATCAAGATTATTGGTTGTTCATCGAATAAATCCAGCTCATTACTTAAAGCTAGTGATGTAAAGATTGTCCTACCAAAAGTAAAAGAAGCTGATCCGACTGGAATGGTTCCAACTTCTTCAACAACGCTCACTCTTTTATATTTTGATTGTTTAAGCGTTGCTTTAATGAATAAAATGAAATTTTCGAAAGACAAATTTAAGATATTTCATTCAGGCGGAAATATTGGAAAACATCTTCAATTAGTTAGGGATATACAAATTTCTGGTAATAAATTACCAACAATAAATATTGATAAATCAATTAATGAAGCTATTAAAATAATAAACAAGAAAAAATTAGGACTTGTTGTAGTTCTAAAAAAAGGTTTTGTTGCTGGTATTATTACAGATGGTGATTGCAGACGTGCAATTAAAGATTTAAAAAACAATAATAAAATTGAGAAAGTAATGACAAGAAAACCTTTGTTTGTTTCAGAAAATATACCGGCTACAAAAGCTTTAGCTATAATGAGTCAAAATAAAATTACTAGTTTATGTGTTCCAACAGAAAAAACCTTAAATAAGAAGAATAAAAAATTAAAAGCTATTGTTCATGTACATAGAATTTTAGACTACGGTATAAAGTGACAAAAAGAAAAAAAAAATTACTATTAATTCAATCGACTCTCTTTTTTGCTGCTATTTTAATTATTTTTTATACATTTAATAAAAGTAATTTACCTAAGGAAGATCTAAAAGTAAAAATTATAGAAAAAAATAATGAAAACACTGAAATTGAAAATACTGATCAAAGTAACCGATTTGAAGATGTAACCTACTCTGGTTTAGATACTAATAATAATAGATATATTTTAAAATCTCAAATTGCAGAGTTTGAAACTTCTAAACCTGAAGTTATAGAGATGACTAATATGAAGGCAACTTTTTATTTTAAGGATAATACTGTGTTGTATGTTAGTTCGGATAAAGGTATCTACAACAATAAGACTAACGATATGAAGTTTATAAATAATGTAAAATCGGAGTATGAAAAAAATTACTTATATTCAGATAATTTAGATTATTTAAATACATCGAATTTATTGAGTGTGTATGGTAATGTTACTGGAAGTGGTCTAAATGGCGATATTGAGGCGGACAAGCTAAATTTCGATATATCAAAAAAAACTTTGGATATTTCTATGTTTGATAATAAGCAAGTTAATGTTAATTTAAAAAAATAATATGAAAAAAGGATTCAGAATTATTAAATTCAAAAAAAACAAGCCTATTTTTGAAATTAGAAGTGTAAGCAAATCCTACGACGGAAGACCTATACTTAAAAAAATTTCTATAAAAGTAAATCCTGGTGAAATTGTTGGTTTGGTTGGTGCGAATGGAACTGGAAAAACGACAACTTTTCAGATGGCGACTGGAGAAACTACGACAGACAGTGGAAAAATCTTAATTGATAATAAAGAAATTCAGGACTTGCCAATGCATGAAAGATCAAAAGCAGGTTTAGCATACGTCCCGCAACATAGAAATCATTTCGATCTAAGTGTTAGAGATAACATTCTTGGATTGGCTCAGTTGAGTATAAAAGGAGAAAAAAAACAAAACGAAGTTACAGATAGTTTGCTTCAAGAGTTTGGAATTGACCACTTAGCATCTTATCAGAGCACATATCTCTCGGGTGGAGAGTCGCGGAGGCTTTCAATAGCAAAAGCGATGATAAATAACCCTAAAATTATATTAATGGATGAACCCTATTCAGCGCTTGATCCTTTGTTCATACAAAATGTTCAAAAATATATACTTAAATTACAATCATACAAAATTTCAATTTTAATTACTGATCACTTGATTAAAAACTTGTTCGAGGTATGTGATAGAATTTATTGTTTAGGCGACCAATCAATTATTGCTGAGGGAACGCCAGAGGAAGTTAAAAAACACACAAGGGCAGTGGATCAATATTTCGGTACAATGTTTGATTAATTAATGGCTTCTAAAAAACTTATCATTAACTTAAATAGTAAATTACCAAAATTTAATAAAACAATACATTGCGATAGCGATAAATCTATAAGTATAAGAAGTTTTATAATTGGTGCTATAAGTAATGGAATATCAACGATTAGTAATGCGCTTGAGTCAGAAGACGTACTAGCTTCGATTAATTGCTTGAGAAAATTAGGTGTAATAATTAAAAAAAAAAAAATTGGTACTTATGAAGTTTACGGCAAAGGTTTAGGATCTTTATATTGTAAAAAGAAAACTATTTTAAATTGTGAAAATAGTGGAACTCTTAGTAGATTATTAATAGGTTGCTGCGCTACGAATCCAAATTTAGACATTATTGTTAAAGGAGACAGCTCTTTAAATAAAAGAAGTATGAAAGAGCTCATTGTCCTGATGGAAAGCTTTGGAGCAACATTCTATCCTAAAAATAAGAATTACTTCCCTCTAAGACTAATTTCAAGTGAGATACCTTTGGGAATATCATACAAAGCTAATGAAAGTGCTCAACTTAAGTCTGCTTGTATTTTATCTGCACTGAACAGTTATGGAAACTCTAAAATTATAATAGATAAAAAAATTGCAAGTAGTAGAGATCATACTGAAAATATGCTTTCGTCCAATAGTAAATCATTGAAGATTAAAGATGGAAGAAAAAAAATCATTACTATATTTGGAAAAAGAAATTTAGACTCGTTTAAAATTAATGTTCCAAATGATCCCTCCTCTGCTGCCTTTTTTACAGCTCTTACTATTTTAAACAAAAATTCAAAATTAAAGATTAAAAATGTAGGTCTTAATAAAACGAGAATAGGCTTTTATGAATTATTAAAAAAACACAATGCAAAGATAAATTTTAAAAATTTAAGGACAAGAAATGGAGAAAAAATTGGAGATATTTATATTCAAAGTAGTAAACTAAAACCAATAAAAGCTAATAGACAATTTTACCCAAAAACCACTGATGAATATTTAATTTTAAGTTGTTGTGCAGCACTTACAAAAGGAGTGTCTGTATTTGAAGGTATCGGGCCTTTAGCGAATAAAGAAAGTTCTAGGGCTCACGAAATGAAAAAAATTTTAAAACAAGTTGGAATAAAGTGCATTGTGACCAAAGATAAAATGAAAATTTATGGATCTTCTAAAATAAAATCAAAAGGTAAAAAAATTATTTTAAAGAATATTAAAGACCATCGACTGTTTATGAGTAGCTTTGTATTATCCTTGATTACTGGAGTTAAGGCAAAACTTTTTGGATTCGAAACTGTGTTTACTTCTTCTCCAAATTTTTTAAAAATTATGAAATTTTTAGGCGCTAGATATGAAAAAAATTAACAATTTTATAATTGATATTACTGGAAGCAGTGGTTCTGGCAAAACAACATTGGCAAAAAAACTTGCAAGAAAGTATAATTATTCTGTAATTTTTTCTGGACTATTATTTAGATATGCGGCTAAAGAAATATTAAAAAAAAATCCTAGAAATAGAATTTCTTTTTTAAAAAAAATATTTTCTAAAATAAATTATAAAAAATTGCAAAGATTAAATTTACATACCCCAGAAATTTCTTCTTTTACCTCTGAGATTGCAAAAAAACTAGAAATAAGAAAAATTATCAAAAAAAAGCAAATACAAATCGTTAAAAAAAGAAAAAAAGTAGTTCTTGAAGGTAGGGACGGATCTAAAATATTTCCTAATGCAGATGTAAAATTTTATGTTGTTTGTTCTCCAATTAAGATAGCGGCGAAGAGAAGATTTAAACAACTCAAAAAGAAAAATAAAAGCATTACCTTAAGTGAAGTTCTTAAAGACCTTAAAAAACGTGATTTTATGGATAGACATAGGAGATTTTCAAGACTTGAAAGACATGCTGAAGCAGTGTACATCAATACAGCTAAATTAGACATCGGCACAGTAGTTGCTAAAATGTCTAAGGTAGTTGATGAAAAATTAAAAAATTATGGCAACAGAAGAAAGCTTAGATAATAGAAATAGTTCACTAAAAGAATTTTCAAAACTCCTTGAAAATGACTTTAAAGATAGAAAATTAAAAGAAGGTGAAATTGTTAAAGCTAAAATCGTAGAAATTAATAAAAACTACGTAATATTAGATTTAAGATTAAAAATGGAGGCAATGATCCCTGTAGAAGAATTCAAAGAAAGTAACGAACTGGATAAAATTAAAGTCAATCAAACCATAGAGTGCTTTTTAGAAAGAGTTGAATCGGCCAAAGGTGAGCTTATCGTTTCTTATAGTAAAGCAAAAAGAATGAAAACCTGGAAAAAGCTTGAAAAAATTTTTGAAACTGGTGAAGAGGTAGAAGGCAGACTTACGGGTCGTATAAAAGGTGGTTTTGTAGTTGATATACAAGGTCTTCCAACTTTTTGTCCATCAAGCCAACTGGACTCACGTCCTTTAAAAAAAGTCGATCATCTTATGGGGATACCGTTAAAATTTGTAGCAGTAAGACTTGATCGCGAAAGAGGCAACTGTGCTGTGAGCAGAAGGCAAGTTTTAGAAAAAAATAGAAACGCAGAAATCAAAGAATTATTAAAACAGGTAAAGGTTGGACAGATAGTAGAAGCAGAGTGTAAGGGCATCACAGAGTTTGGAGTTTTTTTTAATTACAAAGGCCTTGATATGCTTTGTCATATAAAACAGCTATCACACGGAAGAGTAAAATCACCCACCGATTTAGTAAATGTAGGAGACAAAATAAGAGTAAAGATCACAGAGATAAATGATGCTAATTCTAGGGTTAATTGTAGTATCAAAGAATTAACTGAGTCCCCTTTTGCTAATATTGAAAAAAACTTTAAAGTTGGAGAAATATACAAAGGTGTTGTCCAAAAAATTTTAAGTTACGGAGCTTTTATAAAATTAAGTGAAGGTGTAGAAGGACTGTGTCATCAATCAAGCTTGGATTGGACTAATAAAAACATAGATCCAAGTAAAGTTCTTTCACCAAGCCAAGAAATTTCAGTAAAAATTATTTCTATTGAGCCAGAGTCAAAAAGGATCAGCTTAAGTTATAAAGATACTATGCCTTCTCCATGGAAAGATGTTGAAAACAAACTGGGTCAATCAATAGATGCTGTTGTTAAGAACGTAACTGATAAAGCAATTTTTGCTGAGATATCATCAGGTCTTATAGGAATGATTCATTATCGTGAAATAAACTATAACCATAATTCAGAGGATCTTAAAAAATATAAAAAAGGAGACAAAATTAAAGCCAAAATTATTGAAGTGAAAGACGAAAAATTAAAACTTAGTATCAAAAGATTACAAAAGGATCCTTTTGAATATTTCAATGAAAAAAAATACAAAGTTGGAAGCATTATTAGCACTAAGGTAGTAGAGGTAATGAAAACTGGGGTAAAAGTTGCTGTTGATCCAGAGAAAAAAATTATTGTTACAGTTAAAAAGTCAAATTTAGCTAAAGAACCTGCAGATTGTAGACCAGAGATTTTTTCTCCTGGAAACACTCTACCAGACGCTAAAATAACTGAGTTAAGTGTTCAGGATCGTAAAGTAACTTTAAGTGTGAAAGCCGCTCAAATTGAAGAAGAAAAAAGCTTAGTAGCAAAATTTGGTGAAGGCGCTGCTAAAAGTGGAAGATCTTTGGCTGGTATTTTTAGTGCTGCTTTAGGAAAAAAAAATAAAAATAAGAAAAAAGAATAATTGTCTAAGTCATTATTAATAAAAAAACTTAAAAAAAAATATCCTAAAATTAAAAAAGACCTTCTGGAAAAAATTATAAACCAATTTTTTGATAGTATATCTTTTGGCTTAAAATCTGGTAATGCTGTAGAAATAAGAGGTTTTATGCGTTTCATTACAAAAGAATTAAAAGAAAGACACAATGCTTTCAATCCTTCTACTCAAGAGAAGATTTACGTACCCTCAAAAAAAGTGGTAAGAATAAAACTTACAAAATCTTTATTTAATGCAATAAATGAGAACAATGAAAAATAAAAAAGTATTTATAGCTGTTGATACAAGCAAAATTAAAACTGCAAAAAAAATAATACAGCAGACAAGAACAAATAAAATAAAAATTGGATATAAATTTGGATTAGAGTTTTTAAATTCCAAAAATGGAAGAAATTTCGTTTCTAAATTAAAAAATAAAGTTGTTTTCGTTGATGCAAAATTAAATGACATTCCAAATACAATGGTTTCGACAATTAAGGCTCTGCGAGATATAAAAATTGACTATCTTACTGTTCATATAAGTTCAGGTTTAATAGCATTAAAAAACATAAAAAAAATTTCTAGATCTATAAAAATAATTGGAGTTACAGTATTAACATCTTTAGATAATGATGATTTGAGGCAAATAGGATATAATAGAAAAGTAAAAGATCTAGTTATTCATCAAGCTAAGCTAGCAAGAAAAGCAAAATTAGATGCAATAGTTTGTAGCCCTCACGAAGTAAAAGAAGTGAGAAAAGTTTTCAAAAAAGAAATAATTACGCCTGGAATAAAGTTAAATGATGCAAAGAATGATCAAAAGAGAGCAATGCATCCAAAAAACGTAAGTTCGGATTGGATAGTAGTTGGTAGATCAATTACAAAGGGTAACATTAAATATAATATTCAAAAATTAATTAATCAAATTACCTAGAAATATGAAAATTAAAGTATGTGGCCTCTCAAAAGCTGAAGATGTTAATTTTTGTGTAGATAATGAAGTGAATTATTGTGGTTTTATTTTAAATTATCAAAAAAGTCATAGATTTGTTGAATATGAAGATCTTAAATTTTTGACAAAAATAAATAAAAAAAAAACTATGTTTGTTGGAGTATTGGTGCGTCCCACTGAGGACGAATTAAAAAAATTTTCTCAATTAGATTTTGATTTTTTTCAAATATATGGTGATTATGACTCAAATAAGCTCAGAAAAATTAAAGAAAAATATCGTAAAAAAATTATTTCCGTTGTTGAAGTAAAAAAAAGAGACGATATCGACAAATATAAAGATTTAGAGAAAGGGTCTGACATTATTTTGTGGGACAGTTCAGGCTACGAAAAAAGTTTAAGTTGGGACTTTAACTGGATTCGTAATATTTCAACTAATATTGAAAAAATGATAGCAGGTAATATAACAATAGATAAGATCGATGAATTGTTCAATTTAGCTGAAATTATTGATGTGTCTGGAGCTTTAGAGACAAATAAAGTAAAAGATATTAATAAAATAGAAAGTTTTGTTTCTAAATTAAAAAAATTAAATAATGAAAATTAAAAGAAAAATACCATTAATAGATCAACACGATAAAAATTATATGTATGGAGGGAAGTTTGGAGGTAACTTTATACCTGAAACCCTCAAAAAGCCTATTGATGATTTAACAAAATTATTTTCTAAACTGCGAAAAGATGAAAAATTTTTAAAAGAAAGAGACTATTATTTTAGAAATTATATAGGGGCACCCACACCATTTATCAAACTAGAAAATTTAACTGATCATTTGGGTGGAGCTCAAATCTATGCAAAAGTTGTGTCGGAAGCTAACGGCGGCGCACACAAAATCTATAACGCAACTGTACATTGCTTATTAGCGAAAAAAGCAGGGAAAAAATTTATTGTTGGGGATACCGGTGCTGGCTATGCAGGTAAAATGTTGTCTATGGCAGCAAAAAAGTTTGGTTTAAAATGTAAAATTTTTATGGGCGCTAAAGACATAAAGCGCCAAAGGCCAAATGTTTTAGCAATGAAAAAAAATAATGCTGAAATTGTACCCGTCAAAACTGGAAGTCAAACATTAGTGGATGCCGTCAGTGAATGTATGAGATATTGGGTATCTAATAATGACACGACTTCAATGTGTGTCGGTTCAACTGTTGGGCCTAATATATTTATAAAAATTTGTGCTTTTTCTACTTCTCAAATTTCAAGAGAACTTATTAAACAGGTTAAAGACGAATTTGGAAAAATTCCAAAAAAACTAAAATTAATAAATTGTGTTGGTGGCGGTAGTTCAGCAATGGGATTTTGGAATTCATTTATGGATTATAAAAAAACTCAAGTTGAATTTATAGGAGTAGAAGCTGGTGGGCCAAAAAAAAGTAAGAAGCACGCCGCTCCACTCACGAGTGGATCAAAAATAGGTATTCTTCATGGTGCAGCGCAGTACGTAATACAAAACAATGAAGGGCAAATTGGTTCTACTGAGTCAATTTCTGCTGGACTTGACTATCCTGGTATTTCTCCATTACATTGCTTTTTAAAAGATGCAAAGCGAGCTCGTTATACCTCAGCAACAGATGAAGAGGCATTAGAGGCTTTTAAACTTGTTTCACGGCTTGAAAATATTTCGCCATCTCTTGAACCGTCACATGCATTTGCTGAAGCAATTAAAATTGCACCTAATTTAAGCTCTTCTAATATTATAGTGGTAAATAGCTGTGGAGACTCGATTAAAGATAAAGACATAATAAAAAGAAAGCTTGGTTCTTACAAAAGATGACATCAAAAATTAATTTAGCTTTTAATAATTGTAAACAAGAAGGTAGACCTGCAATTTTAACTTATACGGTTGCTGGTGATAACACTAAAAATATTTCTCTAAAGATACTTAAGACTATTGCTAAAAATGCTGATATTTTAGAAATAGGTTTTCCACACAATACCCCAATTGCAGATGGAGGTCAGATTCAAGGCAGCACATATAGAGCATTAAAAAATGGAACAAAATTAAAAGATGTTTTTACAATAATAAAAAAATTTAAGAAATTTTATCCAAAAAAACCAATTATTATGATGGGATATTACAACCTTATATATCAAATGGGGGAAAATAAATTTTTGAATAAATGCAAAGCGTCCGACGTTAATGGATTGATTATTGTTGACTTGCCTTGGCCAGAAAATAAAATTTTTTCTCAAAAATGCAGAAAAAAATCAATAAGTTTTATTCAACTATTGTCTCCAACAACCTCTCTAGCTAGAGCAAAAAAGATATTAAAAGATAGTCATGAAATGTGTTATTATATTTCTATGCTTAGCACTACTGGGGGAAAACTCAAAATATCCCCGAAAAAAATTTTAAACAATTACAATAAAATTAAGAAAATTAATAAGAATAAAAATATTGTAATTGGTTTTGGCATTACAAAAAGGACTATTTCATCACTAAAAAAAGCAGATGGGTTAGTTGTTGGCAGTCAATTATGTAAGGCAATTTCGAATTCAATTAAAAAAAAACATAATGTTGCCAAAAAATTGGGTTCTATGGTAGAATCTTTAAAAAGGAGTACAATTTGAATTGGATCAAAAGCAAAGTTCTAGGATTTGTTGAAAAAG
>MDSZ01059269.1_pt1 | contig 11931 bp, 6 predicted proteins | sample 811201 | NCBI WGS metagenome assembly MDSZ01 (sample SAMN05326647, study PRJNA326480) | marine metagenome | isolation source: seawater | place: Indian Ocean: North | collected 2010 | reverse complement strand
TAATACTGGTACTGTTAAAACTATTAAACTTGAAAAAATGTATTTGGGTCGTTTTCCAATTATGTTACAATCTAAATTCTGTATTTTACAAGATTTATCACGCGAAACCCGTTTTTCACTAGGAGAATGTAAAAACGACCGTGGTGGATACTTTATATTAGATGGTAAAGAAAAGACTGTAGTTTGTCAAGAAAAATTTGCCGATAATATGTTATATATTCGTGCACAAAGTGAAGGTTCCAATTATTCTCATAGTGCAGAGATTCGTTCTATTTCAGAAAATGTATCCAAGCCACAGAGAACCTTATCTGTTGCCATAGTGGCACCAGGACCAAAGTTTAAAAATGGTCATATTGTAGTAAATATTCCGAATGTCCGTAAAGAAATACCATTATTTATTGTTTTCCGAGCTCTTGGAATTGTTTCAGACAAAGAAATAATTCAGTATTGTTTACTCGACATGGATGTTCACGAAAATATGATTCAATATTTTGAAGCATCTGTTTATGATGCTGGAACAACTTTTACACAACAAGCTGCTTTACGTTACATTGGTAGTTTTACTAAATATAAATCTGTTGAACATACATTAGAATTATTATGTGACTATTTCTTACCACATATTGGAGAGAACAATTACAAACAAAAAGCATTATTTTTAGGATATATGACACATAAATTATTAAAAGTATATACCGGTAAAGAAGAAGCTACTGACCGCGATAGTTTCCGTTATAAACGTGTTGAACTTATTGGTTCTCTCTTATATGACCTTTTCCGTGAATATTATAACATACAACTAAAAACTATCCATTTGGAATTTGAAAAAAGATTAATGCTCAATAAAGCTCTTTATGAAAACGATTTGTATAGTTTAATACAGCAATTTTATAAACCAATATTTGGAGACCGTGTTCTTGAAGAAGGCTTCCGTAAGGCTTTCAAAGGTAATTGGGGAGCCCAAACACATACCAAACGTATTGGTGTAGTTCAAGCGTTGAATACCCTTTCTCACGGGTCCATTGCCAGTCATTTACGTAAAACCAATCTACCATTAGATGCATCTGTAAAAGTAGTCGGTCCTCGTGTTCTCCACGGTAGTCAATGGGGTTACTTCGACCCTATTGATACACCTGATGGTGGAAATATTGGTCTTCATAAACATCTTAGTATGAGCACTTATATTACCCGTAAAATTTCTCGAGAGCCTATTATACAATGGGTTCTCCAAAATACTAAAATAGAACATATTGAAACTTGTGAATTAAAACACTTGAATACATTTACAAAGGTATTTATTAATGGATATTGGTTAGGTATGGTTAGAGAACCTCAACCATTGGTAGATAAAATTAAAATTTACAGACGTAACGGATTATTGCCTATCTACTTAAGTGTATCATTTGAAATCAAAACCAAGACTATCTTTATTTACTGTGATGAAGGAAGATTGACTCGCCCATTGTTTTACAAGGATGAGAATAATAAGATGTCGTTTGAACTCCCAAATGCAATTAAACACGTACAAAATGGTAGTGCTGCTTGGAACGATATGATAAGTGGTTTCAATAAAAAGGAAATAGAATTCAATCCAAATGATTATATTATTTACAATGCAAAAGAGTTGTATGGAACCAAAGAAAATGAAATTCAACAATTACAACAATTCATTGATAACAAAGCACTTCTTGATTATGTAGATAATAATGAAGGTGAGAATTCATTGATTGCATTGAAACACGAAGACTATTTGAGAAGTCCTGGTAAATATACTCATATGGAAATCCACGAATCATTGATATTAGGGGTAATGTGTAATTTGATTCCTTTTCCTGAAAATAACCCAGCAACTCGTAATTCTTTTTCTTGTGGTCAAAGTAAACAAGCAGCCTCTTTATACAATACAAATTACCAAATGAGAATGGATAAAAGTGGAATCGTATTAAACAATGGTCAAATTCCTCTTGTAAAATCCCGTTATATGCAATACATTAATAATGAAGAAAATGTATACGGTGAAAATGCTATAGTTGCCATTATGACATATACATCATACAATGTAGAAGATGCTGTGTTGATCAATGAAGGTTCTCTACAACGAGGATTATTCCGCACTACTTATTTTACGACTTATGAAATGCACGAAACAAGCGAAAATATTGGTGGTGAAACACATAAGAAATTATTTACAAATATTGAAAGTGATAAAACCATTATGGGTTTAAAACCAGGTTATGATTACAGTCAATTGGATGAATATGGTATTATCAAAGAAGGAAGTATTATTAATGAAAAAACTATATTAATTGGTTGTGCATCTTCCAGCTCTACTATGGAGCATAAAAAAGACGCTTCAAAATCAACTAAGAAAGGGCAATTGGGTGTCGTGGACAAAGCATACATTACAGAAGGAGAAGATGGAACACGTATTGCCAAAGTTCGTGTTCGTGAGGTGCGTATTCCTAACCTTGGTGATAAATTTGCGTCTCGTGCTGGTCAAAAAGGTACTGTTGGTTTGGTCGTTCCTGAAATGGATATGCCATTTACCAAAGCTGGCATCCGTCCCGATATTATTGTCAATCCACACGCGCTACCATCTCGTATGACAATTGGTCAATTAGTTGAAACTATTGTTGGAAAAACATCTTGTATGTATGGCGCTTTTTCAGATTGTACTGCATTTATTAACAACGGTTCCAAAGTTGAAGTATTTGGGAAAATGCTTAACAAGGTTGGTTTCCATTCTTCTGGAAATGACATATTATACAATGGTATGGATGGTAGTCAAATTGAAAGTCAAATATTTATGGGTCCAACTTATTATATGCGTTTGAAACATATGGTGAAAGATAAGATAAATTTCCGTTCCTTAGGTCCTCGTAATGTATTAACTCGTCAAGCTGTATCGGGTCGTGCAAACGATGGTGGCTTACGTATTGGTGAAATGGAACGTGATGGTGTTCTTTCACACGGTGCAGCCGCATTTTTAAATGATTCTATGATGGAACGTGGCGACAAATTCAAAGTAGCAGTTTGTAACAAAACCGGTCTTGTTGCTATTTACAATGAACACAAAAATCTATTTTTCAGTCCTATGGCAGATGGTCCTATTCAATACACTGGTTCCATTGATAATGATGATATGCGGGTCAATGTAATTAGTCGTTTTGGTCGCGATTTCAGTATTGTGAATGTTCCTTATAGTTTCAAGTTATTATTACAAGAACTCCAAACACTTAATATTCAAATGCGTCTCATTACAGAAGACAATATTTCTCATTTGGAAACAATGAAATTTTCAGATAATATACTTCAATTGACCAATGTCAGCAATGAAGGAGAAAATGCTTATCAAGAAATTCGTGCCACTATAAAGAAGAAACTTGTACCAAAGGCACCTGAAATTCCTAAGGTAAAAGATGATTTCGCTACTGATTATACTACCAGTCCTGGTCTAAGTAGTCCTGACAGTAGTGTATATGTTCCAAAAACACCTGAAGGTTGGTCTCCTCCTGAATTGGGTTCTGCAGATAGTGATAGCATTCCATATGCTCCTTATAGTCCACCGTATGCGCTTAATACACCTAATACACCTAACACACCTAATACACCTAACACACCAGAAACTGTTAATACTCCATACGGACCACAAACTCCTCCAGGTACTCCACCTGAGAGTGGAAATACACCAGAATCTTTATTATCGACATCTCCTTTAACACCTTTAACACCTCCAACACCTCCAATGCCATCAATTCCTATTATCACTTCACAAGATAAGTTTCAAGTAGGATCAAAAGTGAACTTCAGAGGGGATTTTAAACAAAAACGTATATGGAGAATTAAAAAATCTGGAGAAAAATTCATAACTATTGAAACTGACGATAAAACAGGTTTAAATGATGGTGATGATGTCAAAGTTGTTACTGCAATGGATATATCTCCAGTAAATGACGTTCCACATAATGCACCATATATGGACCCTATAAGTCCTATTGGAAGTCTTGAGGAAAACAAAACCGTCAATCAAAATGGTGGCGAAAATCAACCAACCGCAATCCATTTTGCACCTGTATTCAATATGAACAGTAATACAGAACAAACGGGCGGGGAAATGCCAATGCCAATCAAAATACCTATGAGTGCTATTAAAAATGATGAATTATCCGGAGGTGATATAGGTTTATCAGAACCAGCTCAAAAACCATCATCGGGTGGTAGTTCAACAAGTAGAACCGCTGATTTATTGAATTTTGATAATTTAGTTGTCAAAAAGTCAAATTGATTTCGTAAAAAATTGAATTAATCCATTTAGAAAATTCATAATATAACATATTATTATATGAATACTACAAGTGACAGAATTGCTTCTATTTACAAATCAAGAAACACCATTCTTGAGCTGTTAGAGAAACAGGGATATGACGTCAATGATTCCGCTGAATTCTCTATCAATGAAATTGATGCTATGTATAATGCACAGCAACTCAATATGTTCTTTACTAATCAAAATACTGGAAAACGTGTTGGAGTCGTATATTTTATCTACTCCAAAGGTTTACGTTCTCAAAATATTGACGAATTATTGAATGAATATTTCCATATTGACGACCGTTTGACCAAAAACGACGACCTTATTTTGATTTGTGATGATGACCAAAACGATAATATTATGAACAAAGTCAAATATCTATTTGAACACGATGGGATTTTCGTTAATATTATGAATATTAAACGATTACAATTCAATATTTTAGAACACGAAATCGTTCCAAAATCCCGAGTATTAAGCGATGAAGAAACCGACAAACTAAAAGTCCAATATAATTTAAAACATTTAAAACAACTTCCTGAAATTTCTCGTTTTGATCCTCAAGCACAAGCAATGTGTTTACGCCCTGGACAGGTCTGTGAATTCAAGCGAAAAAGTGTAAGTGCATTAACAACAAATTATTATCGTATTTGTGTATAAAAATTATGAGGTATATATATAATGAGTAATAACGACGAACCTATTCAATACAATCCATACAGTTTATATTATATCCACGCTATCAATGAAGGAGAAGAAGTCAAAAAAGGAAATGACAACGAATGTTCGGAAGAAAATTTAAAACGACAAGATAATGAATCACTTTTGAAAAAATGTCTCGCAAATGCTTATCATAAAAATAAAGAAAAAGCTATTGAATATACTGAACGCATAAACAAACAAAGTTCCAGTGAACAAAATTACGAAGATGTGAAATTGGATTATAATGAAGAATTAATGAATACGATGAACCTTCTTTTAGGGTCTTTAGTATTAGGAGGACTTATTTACAAACACGTATTTAGTCCTTGATTTTTTCATAGTTTTTTGTTATTATATACTATAATGACAAAACTTATAATATTCGCTTTGATAGTTATTTTATTAGGATTTACTATGATTGACACTTGTGAAGGCCTAACCATAGATGATAGTACCACAGATACCAATTTTACCACAAACCCAAATACTATATCACGTTCAATACCTTCTACACACGACGATGCAAATAATAATCATATCCAACAACAACACGTAAACTTGCAACAAATGCGTGAAGAAATTCATGAAGACTTAATGGAAATTCAAAAACATAAAACTTCAATTTACGCGGAACAAAAATTAGCATACGACCGCACTATTTATGGAACTCTTATGATGACTGTTATTGCTACCTGTCTTATTTACTTCATTTTTGTTGAATTATAATCATACAATATTTTATATAATGTCTGATTTACAAAAAGCAAGTTTACAAGAAAAATCAAATGGAACAAATGGAACAAATGGAACAAATGATTATAATACTATTGTAAATGATAATTATTTATACACTAATACCGATGGAAAATACAATGATATAAACGATAAACCAATTCACGGAAGATATTTTCATTATGTTTTTGAAAGTGCCAAATTTGTGAGATATTTTGAAGTTAAGACAGATGGTAATGGAACGCCTACATTGTCGGCCTTATATGGTAAAGAAGAAGACACCGGAAAATGGCGAATGTTGAAAGCACTTAATGAAAGTGACATGAATAAAAAGATAAATGTGTATCCTCTGAAAGCATTTAAAGAATATATATTTGTTATTTTAGAAATAGATAGTCGTGGTTCCCATAATGTATCAAGAGTAGATATTTATGGAGGTCCGTTGATTGACCCTGTGAAAAAACACCACGCACATTTTGAACATTTTACCGGATTAAAAAAGAATGTATCCTTTGATGAAAGTAAAAATGAAATGTTTATGAATAACCCTCGCAAAATTTCCAAATGGATCATTCCATCGGCTTTAGCTATATTATTAACATCGTTATTGTATAAAAAAATAAAACTTTAGTATATATTATGAAAGAACAACTTTTAGAAGGATTTGAATATCAAAAATTTTTAGATATAAGCAATAATATTACCAAATATTATACGACTGAAGACAAATTATATAATACCAATGGGGTAGAATCACATACCGATACATTTGTATTATCAACTGAAAATGCTTTTACAATAAATTGCACTCAGGATTTTGATGCAGATTCTGAATATACTTACTATATTTCAAACATCACAAATGATTCGAATTTAAGCCCAAAAAGCTATATTGTAGATGTTCACGATAATAAAGGAACAATTAGAAGCAAAACTGATTGTCAAAGAAGTGATGTATTAACGATTTCTCGTAGAAAATTACAATTAAGTAATAATAATGGTGCAACACCATTTGACCCAAACAATATGTATTATCGCATAGATAATGTTGATACAAATTATAAATTAATAGGGGATGTTATTGTATTCAACAATATTCATTCAGATCAAACGGCTATAACAGTCAATTCAAAACGATATACCCGCAGTCCTGATCGAAAATATTACCACGGCGCCAATGACGGTATTTTTGAGATTGAAAACAAAAATTCTTTAGCAAATGCGATGAATAATGACGTGAAAGTAATGATTAAACAAAACGAACAGTTAATGATTTTAGGGACTTTGACCGCCGCAACATTCTTAGTAGGAGCGTATGTTTTGATGCGCAATTAAGTGCATCCAATGCAACCAATGCTACAAATCTATCAAATGACAGTAACTCAATAATACACTTTTGTATATTATTGAAAACAAAAACTATACTTAATATATAAATACTAATGGATAAACAAAGCAACCATAAATTGTATATTGCTAATAAAAATAAAATGAACTTTAGTAACCACAACAATAAAGCAAAGTCATTGAATGCCAATTTAGTATCTATGCACGATGAAAAATCATATGATTATGTTCATAAATTTGGTAAACAAGCCTTTAAGAACGATACACGGAATTATTTTATTGGCGGGCAACGAAAAAGTAACAAAAATGGTAAAGATGATTGTTGTTGGAAATGGACAGATGGTTCAAATTGGGATTATCATAAATGGTATGGTAGGGAGCCAAATAACTGGAGAAATATTGAAGATGTAGTCAATATGTATACACACGTTAATGGTATGAACGATATCGCTTCCTCTCACGTGACAAATGCAATTTATTACCAAAACATTCCAAGTGTTGATACTATTCAAATTCCAAATGATAATGATTCATCCATTCCTCTTATCTACAAGAGTGATATGTTTGACCATATTTTAGGTTCTGACCATTATGATTTGAACTTTACAGTTTCGATTAAAAGTGACTCTAATAACACTCACTACTCAAGAAATATATTTACCTACGGTACTACCGAATTACGTTCTCCAGCATTATGGATAAATAGAAATAATTCTTGGCACTGGCATTTAAGTTTTTTAAAGGACCCTAATTTAAAATTACAACCAAGATGGAAAAATTGGAGAGACAAAGTGTCCAACATAGAAATACACGTTCCTGAAAGTTTAAGAAGTTTTAATAGAGACCTAAATGTCAAAATATCTATGAAAAAAACATCTAAGAATAGTTTTGAAGTACATTGCACGATTAACGGACAACCTGCGATAAAACCAACAGGACAAAACAAATTAGTTAAGTCAATTGAAGCAACTACTGCAAACTATCACAAAACGAATGAGCTATTCCAAATTAAGAGGACTCACAGTTCCAAATATCCTCAAGAACTTTTAAGAACTTTCTCTGTATCCAACTTTCAACTTAAAAAATTACCAGCTGAAAATCCTAATTTTAAGCAAATACAGGGATTCGCAAATCAAATGCAAATGGAAGGAATGCAAATTTACGAAGGAATGCAAAATGACAATAAAGCACGCTTATATATTGCAAATCGTCACGCAAAAAGCTGGAGTGAACATAATGAAATAGCAAAATCAAATAATGCTCATATGGTGTCTATCACAAACAAAGAACAAAATGATTACATTTCAAAATTTGGAAAAAAATCTTTTGGAAATACAGGATTTTTTATTGGTGGCGAAAGACATGGTGTCCAACCTACAGCAAATGAAATTAAGAATACTTATGATTGCCAATCTTATATTGATCGTTATCCAGACTTACAAAATTACTATACTTCTTGTCAATTCAAAATAGATGGGGATTGTCAACAACATCCTGAAATGTCTAACAAAGATTGGTTCAACGATTCCGAATATGGTGGGCCTCAAGGTTATCCTTCTGAATATATTACCAAGGAAATGTGTAATGCTCGTAAGCAACATTGGATAAAATCTTGCCGCAGTAAAGGAGGTTCCAAAGACAGCGAACAAAATGTCACATATGATACAAAAGTCATTGACGATATATTAGCCCAAGATGTATGGGAAATGTCAATGGATATTAGTATATCAGAAAGCAGTAAAAGATGGAGAAATATTTTCCATTACGGTAATGCAAACTGGATTCGTGCCCCAGCAATGTGGTTATGGCCTAATTATAGAAATAATGAAGAAGATGTTTGGAGATTACATTTAATATTACGTTTAGTTAACACCGAAGGTTTAACTGGAAGAGCCAAGTGGTTAAAGTATTATAATCATCAGATAAACTTTTACGTTCCCAAAGAATTGCGTAATTTTGGAGAAACCTTCAATGTTCGTATTCAATATAGAGAAAATGAATCCCAATCACTAGCAAAAGTTGTTATTTTCATTAATGATGTAGAACAAGGTTTGGGTCATGTTATTAAGGACACCGTTTTTGAACGCAAAACCAATCAAGAATTTGGAATTAAGAAAACTTGGGGATGGTATACAGATGTAGATAGCTACACTGTCAATAACTTCGATATGAAAAAGGTTGCAAGTAATATTTATGTAGGTAACTCAGGAACCAATGTGAAACCAATTACTCTTCCAGCAAATGATATGCAAGTATCAAATCAGCCAATGAATCCACAAAATCCTGTTTGGAGCGACAAATTTAAAGTATCAACCAGTGGAAATGAAGTAGATGTTCAACGAACTGATGCTACTGGCGGTTGGGGTCAAAAATTAACATTACGCGCAGACTTCCCTGAAAATCCTGTGCCTCCAAAAATTTCAATGAGATACAAAGATGGCAAAGATTGCAGTGTACAATCCACTTCAAAAGGTGCTTTGGACCACTGGGAAACCTATGGGAAAAAAGAAGGTCGTAATCCAAGCAAACCACAATTCGACTTTTTATTTAATGGATGTCCGCGTCAGACAACTGATATTCGTTGGCTCGAAAATGCTGGAAAAAATGAAACCTATATTAGTTGTGCTACAAAGTGTGAAAATAATCAAGAATGTAATATGTTTGAAATAAATGGTTGCGGAGGAAACAATCATCATCCTAATTGCAAAGGTACATGTAGATTATATAAAGGAAATGTAGATAGTGTATATGTTGGCGATGAATGTAATAAAAACGGCAATACAAAGACTTTCAAGAGAATTAATTATGGTGATAATAAACTTTATAAATGGACGGATGGTTCAGACTGGGAATTCATGAATTGGTATCAAGGACAACCAGATAACTGGGAAAAAAAGGAAGATAAAGTGATGATGTTGTACTCAAACGGAAAATGGAATGATATTAATGCTAATGCAAAACTTCCTTCTATGTATTACAAAGAAATCTGGAATCCTAATGAAATTGTTCTCCCTGAAGATTCCAGTTCTGATAAACATTTCCTTTACCGTAGTCCACAATTTGATGACATTTTCAATAGTAATAACTTTGAAATTGAATTCAAAATAACCATTGATAATAATCAACGAAGTTGGAGAAATATTTTTCATTATGGTAATACAAATGTTATTCGCTCACCAAGTATGTTCATTTATCCAAACAATGCTTGGCAATTCTTATATGGAGTTCAAAAAGCAAAATCTTGGATGGGATGGCGTAAATCTCATAATTACTACAAAATTAGTGTTCCTGAAGCATCTCGTAAATTTGGACAAACTATGTTAGTGAAAGTGCAATGGACATCTTCCAAATCAAAAGAAAACCCAATTACTATATTAATCAATGGTGAAAAAGCGCTCATTGAAATATTTAACGATACAGGTTCGTGGGGAAATTTATTACCACCAGAAGAATCCGACCAAGATAAAGAATTTTACAACAAAGAAGGACAATTATTCAAATTGAAATTTGGACATAATAAACAAGGTTATGATATTAATAATGTATACCTTCGTAAATTGGATAGTGATACTATTATACAACAAGAATCAAAAACAAATACAGATAATTTCTCAACACAAACTATAGAGAATATGAATTATAGTTTAATTGAAGGTAATACATCATATAATTTAGCAACCAAACAAAATGAAGTATTAAACATAATGGATTCTGAAGTTCGTCGTGTGGAAAGTAAAAAGGCTGAATTAGACGGAGTTATGTTTAGTCAAAAACGTGAACTTGAATTAAACGAAAGTCACCGTCAAAGACATCGTTATTACATTTATATGTTGTTGATTTTAGTTGTTGCAATTGTTGCTTTTGTCATTATTGCCAGAATGCGCGAAATGATAACATTTGTACCTGAGTTTGTATATGACTTAATGGTTGTCTTAATTATTGTCATTCCTGGGTTCTTGATTTATTTTGCCTATTTAGATATTCAACGTCGTGATCATATGGACTTTAGTAAAGTTCAATTAGCACAACCTCGAGAGGAATCTGGTGAAGAAAAAGACAAACGTCAAGCAAGTTACGTTGAAGAAGGGGACTTAAGCGCAATTGGTAAATTATGTAAAGGTCAAGATTGTTGTCCTGATGAAACTAAAGATCAAACTGGAGTAGCCTGGGACTCATCTGTGGGTAAATGTATGCCATATAGCTCATCATAAGTAAAGTAACCAATAAAAATCTATTGATATAGTATAACATTACTACATCAATATGGCTACAACTTATATGATAAATAAAAAGAAACTTACCCACGACGAACATAAAAAAATTGCGAAGGATTTAGGTGGAGACCTTGTTTGTATTGTGAATCAACAAGAACAAACTATGGTAGAAACCCTTATGAAGAATAGCAATATTACCAATGCCTGGATTGGTGCCCATCGTAAACAGGAAGGTGCTCAAAAAGGTCCTGGGCATTGGAAATGGGACGACGGGAGTGTGTGGAAATATACAAAATGGGCACAAGGGGAGCCTCAAGCAAAAGAAAAATTCGTCAAGTTGCGTATAGACGCGGGTTGGGAAGACCACGATGACCATCACGCTTCTGCAGTATATAAAATCCCTAAAACACAATACATCGCAAACCCTAAGAAAATGACATTTGATGAACATCGTGCATATGCAGATAAAAATGGAATGGCTTTAGTTTCCATTCATAATGAAGCCGAAAATGAAGTTGTTCGTAAATTAGCACATATTCAAGACCTTGGTGATAAATTTTGGATAGGTGGAGAAAAACGTGGGTCAAACTTTGTATGGGTAGATGATTCAAGTTGGGACTATAC
>MDSZ01167248.1_pt1 | contig 11932 bp, 15 predicted proteins | sample 811201 | NCBI WGS metagenome assembly MDSZ01 (sample SAMN05326647, study PRJNA326480) | marine metagenome | isolation source: seawater | place: Indian Ocean: North | collected 2010 | reverse complement strand
GGTCTTAATTTTTGAGGTAATATGTTTGAAAATGAAAAAAATGAATTAAGCGAACACTTAGTAACTATTAATAGGGTTGCTAAGGTTGTTAAAGGTGGTAGAAGATTCGGATTCGCAGCTATTATGATAGTTGGTGATAATAAAGGTAGAGTTGGTGTTGGCACAGGAAAAGCTAAAGAAGTTCCAGAAGCTGTTAGAAAAGCTACTGAAAATGCAAAAACTAAAATGATCAGAGTTCACTTAAAAGAAAATAGAACTATACATCATGATATTGTAGGGAGATTTGGTGCTGGTAAAGTTATACTTCGATCAGCTGCTCCTGGAACTGGTATTATTGCAGGAGGGCCAATGAGAGCTCTATTTGAGTCATTAGGACTTAAAGATATTGTTGCAAAATCTACAGGTACTTCAAATCCACATAACATGTTAAAAGCAACGTTTAATGCTTTTAAGATGTCAGAGTCACCTAAATCTGTAGCCTCCAAAAGATCAAAAAAAATAGCTGAAATTAACAATAAAAATAATTAAAAAAATGAAAATAAATCAATTTAATTCCACACAAATATCTAACAAAAAAAGAAAGAGAGTTGGAAGAGGTGCAGGTTCTGGTTTAGGCAAAACAGCTGGCAGAGGTGTTAAAGGACAAAAGTCAAGATCAGGTGTTTCAATTAAAGGTTTTGAAGGTGGCCAAATGCCATTGTACAGAAGGTTACCAAAAAGAGGTTTCAAAAATTTATTTAAGAGAAAAGTCCAGAATATTAATTTTAACAAGATAAATTATATTTTATCAAAACATACCTTTAAAGAAGATAATATTAAAGAAGCTGATTTATTTAACAAAAAAATTTTTAATAAATCAAAAGGAAAACTCAAACTTTTAAATGTAGGTAAGATTGACAAACCAATAAATATAGAGATCTCATATGCCTCTAAGGAAGCAATTAAATCAATAGAAAAAGTTGGTGGAAAGATAAATATTTTAGAAAAATAAATGGCCACTCAAGCAGAAAGATTCGCAAACAACTTAAATTTTGGAGCTTTAGGAAAAGCTACAGAATTAAGACAAAGACTTTTATTTACTTTAGGTGCTTTGATTGTTTTTAGATTAGGCACATTTCTTCCAATACCGGGAATAAACCCTATTGCGTTACAACAATTTTTTGAACAACAATCTTCTGGTATTTTAGGTATATTTGACACATTTTCTGGAGGTGCACTCGGAAGGATGGGAATATTTGCTTTAGGTGTTATGCCTTATATTTCATCATCAATAATTATGACATTAATGCAAAGTGCTATTCCCCACCTAAAATCTCTAAAAGAACAAGGAACTAGAGGTAGACGTAAATTAATACAATATTCAAGATACTTAACTGTAATTATTGCCGCTCTTCAAGGATATGGAGTTTCAATTGGTCTAGAGTCTATGCAAACAGCTTATGGAAATATTGTGTTTGAGCCTGGAATATTCTTTAGAATGACAACGGTTATTACTTTGGTTGGTGGAACAATTTTTTTAATGTGGCTTGGAGAACAGATATCTTCCAGAGGAGTTGGAAACGGAATTTCTTTAATTATAACTGCTGGTATAATTGCTAATTTACCAAGTGCTTTTGTAAGTACTTTACAACTAGGAAGAACTGGTGAGTTGAGTATTGCTTTTATATTAGCAATTTTAATTCTTATTATTTTATTAATATTATTTATAGTTTTTGTTGAAAAAGGACAAAGAAGATTACCAGTTCAATATCCTAAAAGACAAGTTGGTAATAAGATATATGGTGGTCAAAGCTCTCATTTACCATTAAAAATTAATACCGCAGGTGTAATACCTGTTATTTTTGCTTCTTCAATTTTATTGTTACCAAATACCATGTCTGGGTTTGGAGCAGGATCTTCAAGTGATATATTTATTTTTATCTCTAGTTATTTAGGAAGAGGTCAACCACTTTATCTTATCATGTATGCAGCTATGATAATTTTTTTTGGTTTTTTCTATACAAGTATTGTTTTTAATCCTGATGAACAAGCAGAAAATTTGAGAAAGTATGGTGGATTTATTCCTGGAATAAGACCTGGAGAAAATACAGCGGCATACATTGAGTTTGTATTAACCAGATTAACTACTGTTGGTACAATATATTTATCTTTTGTTGCTCTACTTCCAGAATTTTTACTCTCAAGAACCTCAATTCCATTTTACTTAGGTGGAACAGCATTATTAATTGTCGTTGTTGTAATGATTGATTTTATAACTCAAGTTCAATCACATTTATTTCAACATCAATATGAAAATCTTTTAAGGAAAACTAAGCTTAAAGGTAGAAGATAATTTGACAAATATAATTTTTTTTGGTCCCCCAGGAGCTGGAAAGGGAACACAAGCTAGATTGCTATCTAAAAGTTTAAAAATTGCACATCTATCAACCGGAGACATACTCAGATTAAAAATTGAAACCAATGATAAAACATCTCAGGAAATAAAAAAAATAATCGCAAGTGGAAAATTAGTAACCGATGAAATCCTAAATAATATTGTCTCAGAAAGACTTATTAATGAAAAATTTAATGGTTTTATTTTAGACGGATATCCAAGAACTATTCAACAATCTAATTTTCTTGATAACTTTTTAGATAATCACAACCTTAGTATTGATTTTATTTTTAGTATTGATCTAAATTTTGATAATTTGCAAAAAAGAATAGTTAAGAGATCTAAAGAAGAAAATAGAGAAGATGATAATGCTAATATTATTAAAGTAAGATATCAAGAATATCTAAATACTACTAAACTAGTATCTGAAAAATATAAGGCAATTTCTGGAAAAATATTCTATGAAATCAATGGCGATCAAGAAATTGATCAAATTCAATCTGAAATAGCAAAAATATGCAAAAAAACATGATTTTCTTTGAATTTTTTACATATCTTGACTTGACTAAATTACAAAAAATCATGTATTCACCCTCATTCATTTTTTTTAGGGCACTGTAATGGCTAGAATATCTGGAGTAAATATTCCTACAAATAAAAGGGTACATATAGCCCTAACTTATATATTTGGCATTGGAAACAAAATAGCAAATGATATTTGTAATTCAGCTTCAATTGATACATCAAAAAGAGTTAGCCAGCTTAATGATGATGAACTAAATAAAATTAGAGAAATAATTGACACTTCTTATACAGTTGAAGGAGATCTTAGAAGAAAAGTATCTTTGGATATAAAAAGATTAAATGATTTAGGGTGCTATAGAGGCTTAAGGCATAGAAAAAAATTACCTGTTAGAGGTCAAAGAACACATACAAATGCAAGAACACGTAAAGGTAAAGCTGTCGCGATTGCAGGAAAGAAAAAAGTTACAAAAGGTTAGAATGGCTGAAAAAAAGAAAAGCAAAACAAAGAAAAAAGTTTCATCTGGTGTGGCTCATATTGTATCATCATTTAATAATACAATTATTACAATCTCTGATGACAAAGGAAACGCACTGGCATGGTCATCAGCTGGTCATAAAGGATTTAAGGGATCAAGAAAATCAACACCCTATGCCGCTCAAATTGCTGCAGAAGATGTTGGGAATAAAGCTAAAGAATTTGGACTGAAAACCCTAAAAGTAGAAGTTTCAGGACCAGGTTCTGGAAGAGAGTCTGCTCTAAGGTCTTTACAGTCAATTGGATATATCATTACATCAATTAAGGATGTAACACCTATCCCTCATAATGGATGTAGACCAAGAAAAAGAAGAAGAGTTTAATTTACAAGGAGAACGTAGTGCTACAAAAAAATTGGACAGAATTGATTAAACCAAGCAAAATGGAAGTTAATGTTTCCGAAACTGATGGAAAAAAGGGAACTCTGATAGCTGAGCCTTTAGAAAGAGGTTTTGGTTTAACCTTAGGTAATGCAATCAGAAGAATTCTTTTATCATCTCTACAAGGTGCAGCTATTACTTCAGTAAAATTAAAAGGTGTGGTTCATGAGTTTTCTACGATACCTGGAGTTAAAGAAGATTTAACTGATATTCTTCTTAATTTAAAAACTATTGCAGTTAAGGTTCATTCCCCCGGCCTAAAAAAAATGTATCTAAAATCAAATGGTTCTGGTGAACTTAGAGCCGGCAACTTTGAAACTGACTCTGAAACTGAAATTATGAATCCTGATCAACTTATAATGACACTAGATTCTAATGCTGATATTGAGATTGAAGCAAATATAGAAACTGGTAAGGGTTATGTATCTGCAGAAGTTGCTGAGGATGAAAACAAAGTTATTGGTGAAATTAAATTAGATGCTATGTTCAGTCCAGTAATAAAAGCGACTTATAAAATTGAAAATAGTAGAGTTGGACAGGTTACAGATTATGATAAACTTATATTTGACGTTGAAACAAATGGAGTTATTTCTCCTGATGACGCAATAGCACTAGCATCAAGGATCCTTCAGGATCAACTTCAACCCTTTATAAACTTTGATGAACCAGAAATATTACCAGACCAGGCACAAGTTGAAAAATTATCGTTTAATTCAAACTTACTTAAAAAAGTTGAAGAATTAGAACTTTCTGTAAGATCTGCTAATTGTTTAAAGAATGATAATATCATCTATATTGGAGATTTAGTCCAAAAATCTGAATCTGAAATGTTAAGAACTCCTAACTTTGGAAGAAAATCACTTAATGAAATTAAAGAGGTACTTCAGCAAATGGAGTTAAATCTTGGAATGTCAGTGCCAGACTGGCCACCAGAAAATATTGATGAACTTGCAAAAAAATATGAAGATCCTTTCAATAAGTAAAAATGAAACATAACATTAAAAATAAAAAATTAAATAAAACAAGCTCACATAGAAAAGCAATGTTTATGAATATGTCAAATGCATTAATTAAACATGAACAAATTACAACAACATTGCCAAAAGCAAAAGAATTAAAGAAATTTATTGAAAAAATTATAACTTTAGGAAAAAAAGGTGATCTCTTATCAAGAAGAAAAGCTATTGCTACTTTACAAGATTATAAAATGGTAAAGAAAACTTTTGATATTTTATCTGATCGTTACAAAGATAGAAAAGGCGGGTATTCAAGAATAATTAAACTAGGAAACAGGTTCGGCGATAATGCTTCTATGGCAGTAATTGAATTAGTCGATAGAGATGAGGAAGCTAAAGGTAAAGATAGTGGACCAGTTATAGAAAAGAAATCCACTGAAGAATTAGAAGAACAGCCTCAGGTTTAAAAAATATTGTTTCAATTATTTTTAATAGCTTCAGGAGGTGCAGCTGGAGCGATAACTAGGTATGCTATGGGAGTGTTGATAAAACTATTTTTATACAACAGCTTTTATGCGACATCTATAGTAAATATTTTAGGTTCATTTTTAATTGGATATTTAATTTCAATAGAAAGTGCTAAAAATTTATCTGAGGATTTTATTAAGTTTTTTTTAATAATTGGATTCCTGGGTTCTTTTACTACATTTTCTTCTTTTTCGTATGAAGCGATTGAGCTATTTTCATCTAGTAAAATTTTTACTTCCCTTTTTTTAATAATCTTATCTGTAATATTATGTATTTTTGCTGCATTTTTAGGAATGTATATTAATAAGCTTTGATTAAGATTTTAAAAATAAATCAAGATTTTGAAGTTAGATTAGATAAATATCTAAAACAACAATATACCTCATTAACTCAAAGTTTTATTGAAAAAAATATAAGAAAAAAAAATATACTTATTAATGATATAAAGACATCATCTAAATATATTGTAAAAAAAGGTGATTCTTTAAAAATCCTTAATTTTCATAAAGATAAATTTAAAAATAAGATTATTTATAATAGAGCAGTAGATATTTCAGAAGATATCTTAAAAAAGTTTAAAGATTCTATAATATATCAAAATAATGATTTTATAATCTTAAATAAATGGTCATCTATTGCAACTCAATCAGGAACTAAAATAACAGTTTCAATTGATGATATAATAAAAAAAATATCTATTGAATATAAATTAGTTCATAGGCTAGATAAGGATACTTCAGGTTTATTAGTAATATCTAAAAATAAAAAATCTGCAAAAATATTTGGAAATTTATTTAAATCAAAATTAATTAGTAAAACTTACTTATCTATTTGTGAGGGTAAACCTAAATTAAATCATTCAAATGTTGATTTAAATATTAAAAATAAATATGATAAGATTGAAAATACCAAAACTTTTTATAAAACATTAAAAAGTAATCGTGGATTATCTCTAATTTTGTTTAAACCATTAACAGGAAAAATGCATCAATTAAGAATAGTTTCTAAAAATCTTAGCTGCCCTATTGTAGGAGACAGCAAATATAATAATCAATCAAAGTTTAAAAAAGAAATTTTAAAATTAAACGCCCATATTTTAAATTTTAGTATTAATAATAAAAATTACGAATTTTTTTCAGAATTACCGAATGATTTTATTAATTTTTTAAAGAAAAATAATCTTAAATATTCAAAAAAAAATCTCAAAACTAGAAATTAGAAATATTTCTCAAAAAAATTTTAGCAAATTTTTCATCAAAATCATTGTTTGTAATATTAATACCTAATTCTTTTAAAGAAGTATTTTTATATTCACTTAAACCACATGAATGGATATTCTCATAATATTTTAAATCAGGATTAATATTAAAACTAAGTCCATGGTAAGTTACCCATTTAGATAATCTTAATCCAATAGCTCCAATCTTTCGTTCTCTATCAAAATTATTTTTATTATTTTTTGTAACCCATATACCAACTCTGTCTTTATAAGACCTTGCTTGGATATCGTATGTATCTAGAAATGATATTAATGATTTTTCTATTATAGAAATAAATTTTCTTATATCTTTTTGTCTATTATTTAAATTTATTAACATATAAACGATTCTCTGGCCAGGTCCATGATAGGTAGTTTTACCCCCTCTATTTGTTTTTATTATTTTAACTTCATTATGTTTAATTATTTCATTATCTTTTGCACTTGTGCCTTTAGTATAAATATTATTGTGATTCAGAAACCATAACATTTCTTGATAATTATTTTCTCTAATATTTTTTACTCTCAATTTCATATATTCAATAGAAGATTCGTAATCTATTAATTTTGTTGATTTTTTAATTTCTATTTCTCTCATTTTTTTTATAAATTATGATCTGTTGATACTTAATATCCTATCTGGTATTTAATTCTATAATATAAATTTAGCGGCTGTGGCGGAATTGGTATACGCGCAGCGTTGAGGTCGCTGTGGGATTTATCCTGTGGAAGTTCAAGTCTTCTCAGCCGCACCAAGATATGAAAGATAAAATAAAAATAGATAAAAACGATTTATCTCCAAAGGTATCTGTAAATTTAATCACAGAATATCTAAACAATTACCAAAATTCTAAGATAATAAAATACTTAGATGAAATGCATAATGCTGATATTGCAGAATTATTACAAAATTTAGATCCTGTTTTGAGGCTAAGTTTGATAAGTATTATAAACTTTAAATTTGATCCTGAAATTTTAACTTATTTAAATGATAGCCTAAGAGAAGAAATAGTTGAAATTTTAGACATAAAACAACTAGCAAATAATGCAAAATCTTTAGACATAGATGATGCTGTTGATCTTGTTGAAGATTTAGAAGAAACTGACCAAAATACTTTTCTAGAAAATATAGGAGAAAAAGATAGATCATTAATTGAAGAAGGATTAAATTATCCAGAGGACTCAGCAGGAAGATTGATGCAAAGAAAATATGTTGCTGTTGATGAAACCTGGAATGTTGGTAATACAATTGATTATTTGAGAAGTAACAAAAAAAATCTTCCTGAAGATTTTTATGATATTTTTTTAACTAAAGAAAATGATATAGTTGTTGGAGTAGTACCTTTAGGAAGATTAATGGGGTCAAAGAGGACAATTAAATTAAAAACAATTTCAAATAAAGAAACCAAATTAATAAATGTTAATACTGATCAAGAAGAAGTTGCATATTTGTTTAGTAAATATGGATTAGTCAGTGCTGCAGTTATTGATGATAATGAAAAACTAATTGGTTCTATAACCGTCGATGACGTTGTTGATGTAATAGAAGAAGAAAGAGAAGAAGATATTTTAAAATTAGGTGGAGTAGGTCAAACAGACATTTATAATGCGGTTATAGATACTACTAAATCAAGGTTTTCATGGCTTTTAGTAAATTTACTAACCGCCGTTGTAGCATCTGTTGTTATTGGTTTTTTTGAAGCTTCTATTGAAAAAGTTGTTGCATTGGCAATACTAATGCCAATTGTTGCATCAATGGGAGGAAATGCAGGTACACAAACTTTAACAGTTGCTGTTAGAGCGCTAGCAATAAAGGAACTTACAGCTTCAAACGCTCTTAAAATAATAACAAAGGAAACGTTTATTGGAGGCATAAATGGAATAATTTTTGCTGTAATAATTTCATTAGTATCCATGTATTGGTTTCAAGATTTAATGTTAGGAATTATAATTGGTTTAGCAATGGTGATTAATTTAATTGTAGCTGGTTTTGCTGGAACTATTATTCCTTTAACCTTAGATAAATTAAAAATTGATCCAGCATTAGCTTCAGGTGTAATACTTACAACTATTACAGATGTATTTGGATTTTTATCTTTCTTAGGATTAGCAACCTTATTTTTAATATAATTTAAACTATATAAAGCACTATGTTGACAAAAAATGACTTAATAGAATATTTCTTCAAGGGAATTAAAGATAGAAGTAAACTTAAGATAGGCGTCGAACACGAAAAATTTGTTCTTAGTAAAAAAAACTTTCGTCCAGTATCTTATGAAATGAAAAATGGTATTAAAGACATATTACTTAGATTCAAAAAAAATGGTTGGAAACCAAAATATGATGATAATGGCAAAACAATAATAGCATTGGAGAGATTTGGGGAAAGCATAACCTTAGAACCTGGAGGTCAAATTGAATTATCAGGTGCTCAATTAAATAATATTCACCAAACATGTACAGAAACAACAAGACATTTAAAAGAATTAAAAGAAATTGGTGAAGAGTTTGAATTCATATTGCTTGGTTTAGGTGTTGAGCCAAGTTTAAATCTAAATGATTTTCCATGGATGCCTAAACAAAGATACAGCATTATGAAAAATTATATGCCAACTGTTGGAACTTTAGGCCATCATATGATGAAAAGGACTTGCACAAATCAAGTTAATTTAGATTTTTTCTCAGAAGATGATATGAAAAACAAATATCGCTTAATGTTAAATCTTGAAGGAATAGCTACAGCAATATTTGCTAATTCGCCATTTGACAATAAAAAAATATCCTTATTCAAAAGTTTAAGATCTCACTTCTGGCATGATACTGATAAAAATAGAACGGGATTACTACCCTTTGTTTTTGAAAATGATTTTAATTTTGAAAAATATGTCGAATACGCACTTGATGTGCCAATGTATTTTATAATCCGAGATCATAAGTATATAAATATGACTAACTATACCTTTAGGTATTTTTTAGAAAATAAATTACAATTAGAACCTACTATAGATGATTGGGTAAATCATCTATCAACTTTATTCCCACAAGTTCGCTTAAAACAATTTTTAGAAATAAGATCTATGGATGCTTGTTCTTGGGACTTGATATGTTCACAACCTGCATTTTGGATAGGATTACTCTATAATGAAACGTCTTTTAATAAAGCTCAGGAGTTAGTAGAAGGTTGGACTCAAGCTGATAGAAATTATATTAATAAAATTGCTCCAAAGGAAGGATTACAAACTAAATTTAAAGATGGAACAATACTTGACGTAGCACAAAGCCTATTTGAAATTTCCAAACAAGGTTTGGAAGCAAGAAATATTCTAGCTAAAAATAAATCATATAATGAAACATTTTATTTAAAAGATCTTGAAAATAATTTAACATCTGGAAATTCTCCTGCAGATTTATTAATTAATAAATTTACTACTAATTGGGATAAAGATATAAGCAAAATATATTCTGAAAATATTTTCTAATGAAAAATCAAATAGCTATTCAAATGGATAATATTGAAACTATAGATTATAATTTTGATACATCCTTCTTGATTGGTTATGAGGCTCAAAAAAGGAATTATGAAATTTTCTATTATAATCCAAATGATTTAATAATTGAAAATGGTAATATTCAAGCAACTGGTAATTACCTAAAATTAAATTTAAATCAGAATAATTATTATAAATATATCTCTAATAAAATTAAGGTAGATTTAAAAAATTTTAGATATATTTTTTTACGTCAAGATCCTCCGTTCAATATGAATTACATAACATCAACTTACATTTTAGATCTTTTACCCGAAACAACTACCGTTATTAATAATCCTACAGCAGTAAGAAATGCTACTGAAAAATTATTTACATTTAATTTTAAAGAATTTATGCCACCTACAATCGTAACAAAAAATCTTAATGAAATTGAGAATTTTTTAAATAACGTTGGCGACATTATAACCAAACCACTTTATGGAAATGGCGGAGAAGGCATTCATAGATTTAATAAAAAAAATTTTAATAAATTAACAATAGAAAAATATCTCAATTTACCAATTATGGTTCAAAAATATATTAAAGAAATTAATCAGGGTGATAGAAGATTAATTATTATAGATGGTGAATATTGTGGATCTGTTGCTAGAATACCAAAAGATGGGGATATAAAGGCAAACTTTCATGCTGGAGGAATACCCATTAAAACTGATTTAGTTTTTCGTGATAAGGAAATTATTGATGTGCTTGGGCCAAAATTAAAAGAGAATAATCTATTTTTTGTGGGTATTGATATCATAGGAGACTTCTTAACAGAAGTTAATGTAACCTCACCCACTGGAATCAAGCAAATTAATATGCTAAACAATGTTAATCTTGAAAAGGTTTTTTGGGATAAGCTTGAAGCTAAATATAAATTAGTTTAATTATAATTATTAAAGGATACATTTATGAATAATGATAGGATTTTAATCAATAAGTTAAAAAGTTTTGAGAGTGTAAATTCTAATTTTCTTAACATTGTACTTGCACTTTTTGGAACACTTTTATTAGCTATTTCTTCAAAAGTACAAGTTCCATTCTGGCCAGTTCCAATGACTATGCAAACATTTGTAATTTTCTTAATCGGAATGACTTATAGTGTTAGATTATCCTTTGCGACTGTTGCCTTATATCTTTTGGAAGGAGCAGCAGGTTTACCAGTATTTGCTTCAGGTGGTGGAATTGCGTATTTAACAGGTCCAACAGCAGGTTACCTTTATGGCATGTTATTAGCTTCTGTAGTAATAAGTCATTTTGCTAATTTAGGTTTTAGCAAAACATATTTAAAATCAGTCATTTCTCTTATTGCCGGCTCAATAGTTATTTTTTCAATTGGTATTCTATACCTTGGGTCAATTATTGGTTATCAAAAAGCAATAGTAGCAGGCTTACTTCCATTTATTCCTAGTGAATTATTTAAAATAGCATTAGCAGTTGCATTAATACCAACAATTCAAAAAATCATTAAAAAATAATTTTAATGAAAATTGGAATTGATTTGGGTGGCACCAAGACTGAAGGCATTGTAATTAATTCTGATGGAAAAGAATTAAAACGTGAAAGAATTAAAACTGAAAAAAACTATGATGGCACCATTAGTGGCATACTTTCCATAATTAAAAATTTTGAAAATTCTTTTGGAAATATCGAGTCAATAGGTATTGGTATGCCAGGAGCAATATCTGCTGATTCAGCTTTAATAAAAAATGCAAATTCTATATGGTTAAATGGTAAGCCGCTTAAAAAAGATTTAGAGAAAATTTTAAATAGAAAAATTAATTTAGAAAATGATGCTAATTGTTTTGCCTTATCTGAAGCAGTAGATGGAGGAGGAAAAGGTTAT
>MDSZ01047280.1_pt1 | contig 11932 bp, 12 predicted proteins | sample 811201 | NCBI WGS metagenome assembly MDSZ01 (sample SAMN05326647, study PRJNA326480) | marine metagenome | isolation source: seawater | place: Indian Ocean: North | collected 2010 | reverse complement strand
TTTCAAATTTAAGTGGATTGTTTCCACTATTCAACTCAGCAACTAATTCTTGATTTATATCATAACAAGATATATTTTCCCCAGATGTTGAGAGAAACTCAGCCATTGGGTAACCTAACTTACCAAGCCCTACTATACATAAAGACATTTTATGGATAACTATTATATTTCTTTTGTTGTAGCAACAAGAAATGACAATCATGGTGGAAACATGAGAAAGAAAAACCAATTTTTTATTGATAAATGGGCTTATGTTACTGCTAAATACAATCTATCTTGTGAGCTTATAGTTGTTGATTGGAATCCAATTAAAGAAAATGAAGACTTACAAAATACATTAAATTATCCGAAACTAAATCCTAATCAGAGTATTAGGATTATTAAAGTGCCGGAAAAATTTCACAAAAAATATAACTCATCAGATCAATTAAAATTTTTTCAAATGCAAGCTAAAAATGTTGGGATAAGAAGAGCCAAAGGAAAATTTATTCTTTGTACAAATATAGATATAGTTTTTTCTGAAGAAATGATCAAATATCTATCCGAAAAAAGTTTAAATGAAAAGAAAATATATAGAACAGATAGATATGACATAGATTTTGATTTATTTGATAATTTGAATAACGATACTGATTTTTTTATGAGTTACTGTACTGGCATTCATAAAAAAAATTATTCTATTGACCTTAAAACTAATAAAAAATACTACATCTATAGATCAATCACAAAAGCTACTTATGAAGTTTTCAAGGATTTCATTTTATCTCTAGTAAACACAAAAAAAAGAAAAAAAAGTCATTTTTTAATAAGACCTTTTTTATTTTTAAAAAAATTGATTATAAAAAGTCCGATTTTATTAATTAATTTGGCCACTAGAATCAAAAAGTTTGCAACCCTTAAATCATTACCGGAGCTTCATACTAATGGATGCGGAGATTTTACTTTAGCTTCACAAAAAATTTGGGAGAATTGTGATGGATATTATGAATATGATGGATATTCTTTTTTTATAGACTCTTTATTTTTGTATTATGCTTATTTTAAAGGTTATATTACGACTGAAATAAATCATAAAATATTTCACGTAAACCATTCGCAAGGTTTTATAGCTGGATCTGATGATTTGTTCAAATCTCTAAGAGAGAGAAATATTCCTTATATTAATTTTGAGTTATATTTAGAATATATAAGATTATATAAAAAAAATAAAAATTATCTTATTCAAAAAAAAGAATGGGGATTAAAAGATAAAATATTAGATGAATTTAGAATTTAATTACAAAAATTTTATTATATGAAATTATTAAAAGATATTTTTAAAAGTTTTAAACTTTACAAGAATTATATTTTTTGTCTTATGAAAGTGGAATTAAATATGAGAAAAAGAGAGACTTTCTTGGGTATATTCTGGAAAATTATTCTTTCTCTAATTGTAATAATTTTTATGAGTATGATTTTTGATAAAGGTTTTTTTAAAGGATCAAATTACATTGTATATTTATCTGCAAATTATTTTTTGTGGGTTTTTATAAACGATACTTTGGGAGATAGTCCAAAATTATTCGAATCTTATAATAATATACTGCAAAATAATAATATTATGCCTTTAGTTTATATATACAAAAATATATTAATGAATTTTTATATATATTCTTATTCTTTTATAATCCTCATTTGCTTGTTAATTTATAAATCTTTGATTAATATAAATTTAATTTATAGTTTTTTATCAATAATTATAATTTTTATAAATATATATTTAATTTCTATAATAACCTCTCATTTACAAGGTAAATTTTCTGATATTGACTCTATAAATAGACTGATGTTATTGATTGCTTTCTTTTTCACACCTATAATCTATTCTGAAGATATTCTGCCTGCAAAATCCCAGTTTATTTTGCAACTAAATCCTTTTTATCATTTTTTTAAAATTTACAATACTCCTTTACTTAATCTTGAAATTACAAAAGAATATTATACATCATGGATTGTATCCATTTCCTTTACATTTATTTGTTTTCTGATTGCAAATATATTTTATAAAAAATTCAATAACCAAATAAGCAACTTATTTAAATGAGAGAAATAACAATTCAAAATTTATCACTAAAATATGATGTTAAAGAAATTAAAAATACCTCAATTAAAAAATATGTATTTAGTACATTTTTAGATAAAAATTTTTCAGAAAAATATATTTACGCACTTCAAAATATTAATTTAAATATTAAAGAAAATACAATTTTAGGACTTTATGGTCCTAATGGATCTGGAAAATCTTCTTTATTAAAAGTTATTGCGCAAATTGCTTACCCTACCTCTGGAGAAATCCACATACCCTTTTCTTCAAGTTTTCTAGGTTCTAGTAATTTTAGTTTTATCAATTCTGCTACAGGTGAAGAGAATGCAATGCTCTACTTAAATTTAAAAAGAGTTGATAAATCTTTACAAATTGATTTACTTAATAAAATTTTTTCTATTTGTAAATTGGGTAAATTTTTTCATCAACCAGTAAGAATTTATTCTTCTGGAATGCTTTTAAGACTAGCCTTCGCATGCACTGAAGTTATTTCAAGTGAAGTTTTAATACTTGACGAATGGATATCAACCGCAGATGAGGATATGAAGGAATATATTACTAACACAATAAATGATAAGATAAAAAAATCATTAATTACTGTAATTGCAAGTCATAACTATGAGTTGTTGAAAAACAATTGTCATAAAATAATACACTTAAATAGTGGAATGATTACAAAAGAAGAAATTATAAAATAACAAAATTAATTTATTAATAACAGGTACTTTTGGCTTACTTTTAAATATAAGAAATTATTATATTTATTAATTTTAATTTATAAAAAAATAATTATGAATATATTAACATAAATTATTTCTAATGCATAAATTATACGATAAATTTTTTTATTGGTTTGCTGAAATTTTAACTAATTTTTTTAAATATGTTGAGATAAAAAGACAAAATAAACTCTCAGTAGAATTTAAAAAATATAATTTATGGAATTTGCTTTCTAATAAAAAAGATAAATTTAATTTTATAGATTTTGGATTTATGCCAAGTTTTGAATATAGAATTGAAGAATATTTTTCAAATAATTCTCAATTTTTTGGAGTAGATGCGTCTGAAGAAACAAAAAACTATAATCAAAAACAAAATGAGATTATTATTAATAAATTAGTTTATTCCAAGGAAATTTCTTTTCCTATTCGCACCAAATATTCTGCTGTTGAGTCTTGTGAAATTTCTGGTGATATTTTGGATCCATCCAAAGATAGAACATTAAAAATTAAGAATTTAAAACCTAGTACTTCAAAAGATAGTGAAATTGATTTAAAAAATTATTTCGCAAACATTAAAGTAGATTTTATAAAATCTGATTTAGATAAGATGGACATGGGTATGTTATATGATTTAGAGGATAAATTTGAGTCTAAAGAAATTTTAGGATTATTCATAGAAGTTCATAATAGTTTAGAGTTAAACAATCTTGAAAAGCCTCATTTAAACTCCTTAGATGTAGTTTTTAGATTTATGAACAAATATGGCTATAGACTTTTCGAACAAACGAATATCAGAATGATGAGGAAATCAGCTAGAGAGTACAAATATCACAAAATCTATGATGATAATAATTGGGTCAATTCTGAAAAAGGTCAAATTATTTTTGGTGATATGCTATTTTTTTTAGATCCCAGAGAAATTCAAAATCAAATTTCAGTCTCACAAATGAACAAATTATTATCTCTTCTTGATTGTTATGATTTATCAGATGTTGCATATGAATTTTTAAAAAACTCGCCAAAATTCCTAAATAATTCTGATCTAAATTCTAAAATAAAGGAATTGCTAAAAAAAAGAATTGAGAGCAATTATAAAAATTATAACCCTTTAAATCTTAAAGAGATATATCTAAGGGGTTCAATCAATAAGAATTATTAATGATTTACTTTAGATATCTTTTAAATTCTTTTTTGTTAAACTGATTTAATATAAAATTCTTTTTATAAAGTACATAAGTTGTTTCATACATCGGGTAATTTGAAATTTGTTTTTTAAATCTAGTAAAAGAATTGAAAAGTTTATTTAATTCAAAATAATTTGGATAGAAAAGTTTATTTAACTTATAATCAACATCTTCGTTAATAAAATTAATTACTAAGCCTGAATCAACAAATTTCCATGCTTTTGATAAAACTTTTTTAATATGTCTAAAAAATAATTTAGAAGAAAGATTATTTGGAATATGATAAAAAGTACCTGAAAAGATAATCCAATCATATTTTTCTCTAGGTTCAATATTTAGAATATCTGAAAAATAAAATCTTTTTGGATCATTAAATCTTTTTTTACATTCATTTAAAAACGTTTTATTAATTTCAGTTCCAAAATAATTGAGGTTTTTGGCATAATTATTTCTTATTAAAAATTGATAAAAATCACCTAAGCCACAGCCTACATCTAAAATTTTTATTTTTTTTTTATTTTTTTTTTGCCAATTTATTTCATCAAATATCAATGAATATCTTAAATATTTAATTTCAAAATTTTCAGAACCAATTGATTTTAAATTCTTTAATGAAAATTTTTTGATATAATTATTATATGTTTTATTTATAAGTTGAGATGTTTTATTTATTTTTTTCATTAAAATATTCGTTAAAATTTTTATAAATTATTTTTGAATTAACTTCATTATTTTTCCAATTATAGTCTCCAATAAATTGAATTTTATTTACATAACAGTAGATATTTTTTTTACTAGTTTTTAACACTAGGTTATTTCGTGTTGAACAAAAATCACCTTCAAATAATTTATTTGACTGTGATTTTATTTTGCAAGATCTAATAATAAATCTTTTGTTATCAAGTTTAATATGAGGTCCATTAAAATTATTTGGAATATTAAATGAAGCGTTAACAAAATTTTCTAACTCATGATAGTTTTTTTTTCTTACATAAAAAAAATTTTTATTTAACCAATCCCATTTTTTATAATATTTATATTTTTTTTTTACTTTTATAAAACTGGAAGTAAAAATATTTTTATTTAATAATTTCTTAACCAAATTTGCAGTTACAGATGATAATTTAATATTTAATTTAATTGGATCTTTAATTTTAAGTAAAATTTTTTTTTTCAAAATAATAGAACCTGAGTCGAACTTTTCATTTACATTATGAATACTCACCCCTGTAAATTTAGTTCTTTCATAAATTTGCCAACGATGAACATCACCTCCTCTGAAGTTTGGCAAATTAGATGGATGAATGTTTATTGCCTTGTGCTTGGGTATACCATAGATTTTTTTATTTATTAATTCAGGCCAACCACCAGAAATAAAAATAAGATCAAATTTTTCTTTTTGAAACATTTTAATTACACTTGATGAATTAATAGTTTTTACTCTTTTAACTTTAATTTTATTCAAATGTGCTAAATATTCTATAGTTTCTATATTTGGATTAGTTTTAAATATTTTTTTAATATAAATCTTTGATCTGAAGTTATTTTTTTGAAGTTTTGGTAATAATATTAAATCTGGTTTTTTTTTAATTTTAATTAATATTTTTAATGTTTTGAATCCATAAAGATTATTATTTCGAGATAAAAAAATAAATTTTTTAATATCTTTAAACTTTTTCATAAAAAATTTTAGCTATTTTGAATTAACAATTTAATTTTTTTATCAAAAAATTTTTTTTTTTTATAAAAATCAGATAATTTATTTATTCTAAAAATAATCATTCCGATAGCCTGCGTATTATCTATAAATTTATTAACGTTTTCATATTTATTTTTAAAGATATACTTTTTTAAAACAAAATTATAATTATTAAGGTTTAAAGATAATGATTTAATTTTTCCATTAACTTTAGATCCAAAAATATAAGAACAATAAAAAAAAGAATCCTTTTTTTTTAATATATTTAATTTTTTTTTATAGTTTATGTGTTCATAATCTATGTTAGTGCTATATTTAATTACCTCTGCTAAACCATTTCCTCCACCACGAAGTGCCAACTCAATTATAAAAATCTTTTTTTTAAAAATTTTTAGATCAAAGTTAATAATTGAATTTTTTAAATTCAATTTTGCAATATGATTGGATATTTCTTTTCTTATTTTCTTAAGTGTGATCTCACTTAAGTTACTTGGATAAATATGGCCTAAGACTATGTTTCTATTTAAAATTTTTTTTGTAATTTTAATATCAACTATTTTTTTATCCTTTATATAACAATTACCGCCATATTCACTACCTTTTATTCTTTTTTCAAAAATAATCTTATTATCTAGCGAATTACTTTTTGAACTTTCACATTTTTTTATAAATAATTTTTTTTTTGAAATCCTATTAGTGCTAAAAATTCCTTTTGAACCAGACGATATATTCGACTTAATAATGAAATTATTTTTATAGTTTTTATATTTTATTATTTTTTTATAATCAGACAAAAAATGTGGGTGATTTAAATTATTTTTTTTTTGAAAATTTCTAAAAAAGATTTTTTCAGTAAATGTTGAAATGACATCTTTAGAATAAAAATTGTTCCCCATTTTTTTATTTAATTTGTTTACGATAGGAACAGCGAAATCTGAATTAAAAGACATGCAAGTTGAAATATTATTTTTTTTAATTAATTCAAATAATTGAGATATTTTAAAAGAATTAATATGAATTTTTTTCACATTGGTCAATTTATCTAATAAATTTTTTCTAGTATCAACAACATAAACCTTGTTGCTAGATTTGATTAACTTAGAAATACCACTCAGCTGCCAAACACCAGCACCAAGTATAAGAATTTTTTTTTTCATAAAAAAAACTTATTTTAAATGAAATTTTTTGAATTTTTTTTTATTAATTACTCTCCCAAAATATGAGACTAGCACAAACTGTGAAATAATTATTACAAAAGAAAAAAAGATTATTGATAAAATAGTTGATGTCCATCCTGGCAGCACAGTTAATTTATTTATATTTTCATAAAACGCGAAAGATCCAAAAATAATTGCCAAAAAACATGATATAATTAACATCTTTAAAATAAATTTAAAAATCCAATTACTATAATCAAAAATTACCACTCTATTTAAACTTAATAAATCTGTAATAGAATATCTTGATTTAGTTTTAGCTGTTTTATAGTTAACCATCAAATTTCCTACATTATGAGTTTCCTCAAGAATCATGCAGCTTATATTTGGTTTATAGTAATATTGATTTAATAGTTTTTTTGCAAATTCTCTAGTAATCAATCTATAAGAAGATGTGGTTATGTTATTTTTTAAATTGAAAACCTTTTTAATTAAATATTGATTTATTCTACTTGAAAGATTTCTAAAAAAATTTTTATTTAAATTATTATTCTCAAAAACAACATCATAATTATATTTTTTTAAATAACTTATCATTTTATAAATATTTTTTGGAGAATGCTCTAAATCATCATCTAATGTTGCAATAAATTTTCCTCTTGAATGATCTATGCCAACAAGTGTTGAATAATGTTGTCCTGAGTTTTTCTTTAAGTTAATTATCTTAATTTTTTTATATTTTTTCTTAATTTTGTCTAATAAAATTTGAGTTTGAAGATTACTAAAATCATTAACCAAAATTACTTCTTTTTTAATTTTTTTTAAACTACCAATAGAGAATATCTCTTTTATTAATCTAATTAAATTATTAGAGCTATTATAAACTGGAATAACAATTGATAGTTCAATTTTTGTTTTAAACATAAATATAACTTATTAATGATTTTTTTTATTTATAATATTTAGTAAATAATATCCAAAAATTGAGAGTAATAACATATATAAAAATTGAAAAATTATAATATTTAGATCAAAAAAATCTATTAAGTGTAGATATAAATAATTCATTAATAATAGAATTATAGATAACCCAATAAATCTTCTCAATTTTAATTGCTTGAAAAGTATTTTTTTATATAAATAAAATTTTGAAGAGATTACAATAATGAATTGAAATAACAGAGCAAATTTGTAACTTTTAAAAATATAAAAAAAATACGTAAATAAAAAATATCCTCCCAAAAAAGTCAAAATACCAATTGAATAATACTTTGATATTTTTCTAATCATTTAAATTATCTTTTATAAAATAAAAAAATTTCATTAAATATTTTATTTATATCTTCTTTTTTTATTTGATAATGAATAGGTAATCTTAATATTTTATTTGATATCCAATCAGTGTTTTTCATACTAAATTTAGTCATTCCATTTTGTTTTCCATATGTTGATTTATGAAGAGGTATATAGTGGAATAATGCAGAAATTTTTTTACTTTTAAGGTAACTAATTAAGTCATCTCTTTTTTTTTTTAGAATAAAAATATAATAGATATGAAAATTAGCTTTAGTATAACTTGGAATACGAGGTCTTAAGAGAAGACCTTTTTTTTCAAGAATTTCAAATTTTTTATTGTAGTGATCGTATATTTTTTTTCTTTGATTAATTATTTTTTTTGCTCTAACCAATTGAGTATATAAGTAAGCAGCATTTATTTCATTTAGAGCAAATGAAGAGCCAAGATCAACCCAAGTATATTTTTTTATTAAATTATTTCTATGAAGATGTCTGTTAGTTCCTTTCTCAAGTAAAATATTTGCTCTTTTAACAAACCTTTCATTATTAATTAATAACGCACCACCCTGACCACAATGAATATTTTTAGTCTCATGAAAAGAAATAGTTGCCAAATCTCCTATAGAACCTAATTTTCTACTTTTATATGTTGATAAAATTGACTGAGCAGCATCTTCAATAACAAATAACTTATATTTTTTTGCAATTTTTAAAATTTTATCCATATCACAACTAAATCCTGCATAATGAACTACTAATATTGCCTTAGTTTTCTTAGTTATAGATGCCTCAATTTTGTTTGGATCAATGTTGCAATTATCTGAATTAGTATCAACAAAAACTGGCTTTCCACCTCTTAATGCAAAAGCATTTGCACTGGACACAAAAGTGTAAGATGGCATAATGATCTCATCACCTTTTTTAATATTTAATAATAAAGCAGTCATTTCAAGTGCAGCAGTACAAGAATGAACAAGAAAAACATTTTTACAATCTAGATTGTTAGCTAGCCATTTTTTACATTTTTTTGTGAAATAACCTAATGAAGAGAAATTAGATTTTTGTTTAAGAATTGATAAATTTTTTTGAAATTGACTATTCAAAAATAACGGATTATTGAATAATATTTTCTTATCTTTCATTAAATCTGATTAAATATTTTTTATCATTTATATATTTAACAATTTTTACAAATTTTGAACACTTTTATAAAATATAAAACTGTTAATAATTAATCCTGATCTATTTTTTGCAAAAATATTAATCATTTATTAAATCCTTAACTTTAAACAACTTTATATCCTGATTAATTGTTTCTATGTATTCAAAATCTCCTTTAAATTCACAATTATTAGTTACTTTCTTTAATAAATTTAAATCATCTGATACATTTTTATTAGAAAATATTGCTATGATTAAATCTGGAGAATATGAAAGCTGCCAATCAACTAAATTGCAACTATGAAATTTAACTGGATAACCAACGGATAAAGCTGAATACATTCCATATAATTGAGTTATATTAGCGCTCCATACGCTATGAGGTCTATCATCGATTAAGGTTATTCTTTTTTCTTCCATTAAAGCAAGTTTAGTTAAAGTCTTATTTTCAGCGTTGATTTTGTAAATTTTTTTTTTGTAATCACTGTAATTAATTTCATCTCTTATACCTTCGGTAGAAAATTTATTGCCAACTTTAAAATTGATGAAAATTATTAAAATTAATATTAAAAAATGTGAGATAAATTTTAAAATGTTAGTATTAAAATGAATTTTATTTGAATTAAATATTTTCTTTTTAAAACTTTTGATTAGATCAAATAAAAGAACTGAAGAAATTATTATTGATAATAATAAGTGTGCCCAACTATTTTGTATATAAATTGAAAATCCTAATTTATGAAAAGGCTCTAACAAAATTAAAACACTCAAAAAAATATAGAAAATTATTATTCTTTTAAAATACTTATTGTTAAAATTTTTTAAATTTAAAACTAAATAAGAAGAGGTAATTACACCAGATATATATGTGACAGTAAATATTCTCTTAAACAAATCTTGGTAAAAAGTATCATATGACTTTATAAATGGATCTCTGACATTTTTTACCGTCTCATACGAATACATAAAAAAATTATTCCAATTAACTCCAAGAATAATTTCAATAATATTGTCAAAAAATAATATTAAAATAAAAGCAAATAATAAAATATTAATTAATTTTTTTATTGAATTAAAATTAAACTCTAATTTAAAATCTTCATCAAAAAATATTAATATAAAGCTTGCTAATATCCATTTAATGTTTGCTTGATGGATTATAAGTAATAATGAAATTATTGTTGTAGTTAAAAATAATTTTCTTAAATTTTCTTTATGCGTCAATAAAAGAAAAATATAAATAGTAAATAATAATATGGACTCAGATTGAACATATGAAGTTCCAACATTTTGTAAAATTTTTTTATGAAAGAAAAAAATAAAAAAAATAGAACCAAATGTACAAATTAAAGATTTATTAGATATTAAATAAATAATTTTTTTCAAAAAAAATATGCAAAAAAATAAAATAATATTTTTTAAAATATATTTTCCATAAAATGGACCAAATAAACTTGAAAATAAAAGATTATTTAAATTAATCGGCCATCTTCTAAAATAATAAGTGTCACTAAAGTGAAATTTAATATATTTAAAATATTCACCTGTACCGTAATAAAACCATGAGTCTACATTCTTAAAAGAATCCATAAACCATGTTGGATGAATTAAATTAATTACAAAACAAAAAAAGATTGATGAAGTTAAAAATAATTTATTGTTTGATATTTTGTATAAATCTATTCTATTTTTTTCATTTATATGTAATCTCATTTAATTATTAAATTATATAAATTTTTTTTGAATACTTATAATTATAAATGCAAGATATAAAAAAATATATTGATAAATCTCTTAATTTGCAAAGTTTTGAAATTTTAAAAAATGAAGACTTTTATGAAATAAGAAATTATTATCAAAATGCTAAAGCAGACGCTATACATTGTTTTGAACGTATAAAAAAATTTCTTAAAAAAGATAAAAATATTCTTGAAATAGGTGGGGGTATTCATTTGCTAACAAGTTTTTTAAATCAAGAATATAAAATTACTTCAATTGAACCTGGCGGATTCACAAGAGCTGCGGATGAAATTAGAAGTCAAATTATTACAAGAAATAAACTAAATATTCATACAATGCCATTAGAGAAATTTAAAACTGATGAAAAGTTTGATTTTATTTTTTCTATGAATGTTTTGGAACATACAAAAGACATTGAAGAGCATTTAAATCATTGTGTAAAATTATTAAAAGATAATAACTCAGTTATTTTCATACAATGTCCAAATTACACTTTTCCTTTTGAACCGCACTTTTATGAATTTTTTCTACCCTTTTTTCCAAATTTTACATTTGAAAAAATAAAAAAAAAAAGACTAATAAAAAAATTAGGAGAGAAAAAATACAGGAATATTTTACATAATCTAAATTTTAATTGCACATATTCAAATATAAAAAATAAAAACTTTAATATTGAATTTATAAATCCTATTAAAGATATTTTCGACAGAATTTTAGTAGATGAAAAATTTAAGAATAGAATTATAAGTAATTTTTTTATCAAAATTACATATAATCTGATTAGACTTTTGAAGCTTGAAAAATTTCTTAGTAAAATTTTCCCAAACTTTATTTCTCCTTACATGATTTTTACCATTAAAAAGTAAATTTATCTATAAATTTAAGATTAT
>MDSZ01165753.1_pt1 | contig 11933 bp, 10 predicted proteins | sample 811201 | NCBI WGS metagenome assembly MDSZ01 (sample SAMN05326647, study PRJNA326480) | marine metagenome | isolation source: seawater | place: Indian Ocean: North | collected 2010 | reverse complement strand
TGGATCAACGAGGATTGCAGTTATTTCCAACAGCTGTGTAAAGCCCGTATTTGGAATATTGTGTGAACTTTCCGTATCAAAAAAACAATATCTAATATTTGTCATAATTTAATATAAAAATTTCTTTGTTTTTTTATTTAATTCATTTTTTTTAGTAAAGGGCCTTAAGTATCTTTGCTTAAGAAAACGATCTAATCTTTCATTTCTTATTTTTGATAATTCGTTTGAGTAATTTTTCCAATGAAATGTAAAGGCATTTTCATATAATATTTCATGAGCAGTTTTTAATTTGTAAGACAATAATTCAACTCGTTCTCTAGTTTCTTTATAGATTTTTAATTTTTTATTAAAAATTTTTTTTTGTCTCCAATACATAAATAATTTATTTCTTATGTCACTATCTAGAGCCAGGCAAGAAAGGAAAGAAAAAAATGCAAGAACAAACCTAGCTCTAGAAGCAATCGACGCCGAAACTTTTTTTACAATATGTATCATATATCCTCGTCTCTTAACCATGTATTTTGATATTCAATTTCATCACTAATTTTAACAACATTATTGGATGAGATTATTTCAGTACTTTTAATGAAACGATTTCTACTTTGCAAAATGACAATAACCTGATTGATATGATTTCCCTTTTTTAAAAAGTAGTTGATGTTTTCATAATTTAACTGTCTAACAATTTCCTTAAGATTTACTTCATACTCTGTTTTTTTATTCTCAAGTATTTGATATTCGTTATGGTCAAAATCATAAATAGATTTTTTTTCCCACATTTTTTCAATCTCTATTAAAGCCTGACTTAGTTTAAAAAGATTTTCTTTAAAACTAACCGTAACCACAGTTTTTAGATATTCACTAGCTTCATGCCAAGTATCATCATATTCGATGTAAGGAATTTTTGATTTCAGGACAGCACAAAGACTTCTTATGTCTTGGTAGGCCTGATTTGTATCTCGTAACGACTCCATTCTTGACTCGAGAATAATTCGTTTATCATTTGGTATTGGATGTTCCCCTCTTTCATAAGCCTCATATGTTCTAAGTGGCAAATCTAATTTTAGAGACATGTCGCGTTGCGTTATTTTTAATTCCCTTGTTCTTAAAATCTTCAACTTTTCAGAAAAATCATTCATGCTAAGCAATTTATCGAAATTCTAGCGAAAATCAACATATAATCCGCAATAAATCCGCAATTATATTTTATCAAATATATCAATACTTTACATGGGTAATTAGCTTTGGATAATTGATTTATATTTTAAAATCTGAGGCTCTTTTTCAGATTCTAAAATATTTATTAATCGTTCTTCTTCATTAATAATCACCCGAAAAAATTTTTTTTGACCCACATGATCTTCTACCTGCTCAATCCGTATGGATATGAGATTATTATTTTTCAATTTTTACCTCCTTTTTTTAAATTCAACATTAAATAAAACGAGTCTCTTAAGCTTTTCAATCATCATATTTCACTGAGATCAAAAAGATTGTGCCTGCATTTTCTTTGAGCTTCATTAAAATGTTTCCTAAATTCTTTTATATTCCAATTGTTATGCATTATATCAAAGTATATAGAAGGATCCTTGCCGTATTGTGTTTTTTGTAACTCAATTTCAAAACTATCCTTGTCTCCTAAAAATGCGATGACTTCTTCAGCAGTAAGTAAGTTTTCAAACATAAACTGTGTAAAATAATATCCGTCTTGAATTCGAGTTCCTATAATACCAACTTTAGATAAGTACTCATCACCTGGCGCATATTTTACTAAAACTTCAAATATATCATCACTCTGTGGAATTGACTCCATAATACTTGTAATTTGAAATGTGAGACCCACCTCATCACAATTATCACTATCTAGCATGAAGGTAAGATAATCTTCTTTTTGAATTTGTCCCTTTGTAGCAATAAATATTATTGGTGCAGTTTCTGACTTATGGATGTACCAAATATTGCTACTTTTTTTATCTAATAGAATATCTTCGTCTTTTTCATTTGCTAATGATATTGAATTACAAATACACAATATTATTATGTACGTACCCAAATATAAATATTTGGTAAACTCTTCCACTAATTTAGAGTTGTAAAATTTAATAGATTTTATTTTTTCTTGAATTATCTTATAATGCATTAATCTTCTCCCTTTTTTAGCAGTATAGATAATATACTGTTCTTTTTATGTTCAACTTTTGTCTAAATTTTGATAGGGGAAGTTTTTGAGCAAATTTGATCTGAACTTGATACAATTTAGTGTAAAATTTCATAAATATGAAAACAAGTTCAAATTTTTATTTAAGTTATTAGAAAATAAAATTAAAATATCTAAGATTTTATTTATTTGTGCTTTAAATTTTAATGAGTTTAGAAATTTTTCCTGCTCCACAATATTTAAGTAATATTCCTGAAAAGAATATTCCTAACCTTAAATCTGAAAGATTGGTTTATATGGCTTTATCAAACTTAAAGGAGGGGTTTGTTAAATGGAGTTGTAACTATCTTCACGTAAATGACTATGATGAACTGCACGAAGGGGAATGTGATTTTATTGTGGCCTTACCCAAAAAAGGGCTTCTTTTTATCGAGGTAAAAGGCGGTGAAATAAAATATGATCCACAAAAAGAACAATGGACTTCTAAAGATAGATTTGGAGAAGTACATAAAATAAAGAACCCTTTTCAACAAGCTGATAGATCCAGAAGAAATATTATTGAAAAATTAGAGAGGGATTCTTCATGGCCTAAAGATAATTTTGGTAATGCGGAAAAAGTAAATATAGGAATTGCTGTTTGTTTTCCAAATATTTCAAGAACAAATATTAACTTGGGCCCAAATTGGCCAGCAGATATTCAATTATATGAAGAAGATTTGTCTCAGATCGGAAAAAGTTTGGAGAAAATTTTTAATTACTGGAGTAAAAGAAATAGATCATCTTATCAATTGGGGCCTCCAATTATTAAAGTTTGTAAAGATGTACTATGTAAAGAATTTGAATTAAAAATTCCAGCAAAGAAAAAATTAAAAAACTTCGAAAAAGAAGTTGTTTCACTTACTACCTCACAAATATCAATATTAAAAGGTTTGCGCTCTGCTAAAAAACTTGCTGTGTTTGGCGGGGCTGGAACAGGTAAAACAATTTTGGCTATTGAAAAAGCAAGGATGCTTAGCGCAGAGGGCATAAAAACAGTTTTAATTTGCAAAAATAAGACTCTTTCATATTTTATAAGGAATAGTACCAGAGACGAAACAATTGATTTTGAAATTATACACTCTGCGAAATTAGTATCAAGGCTTGCAAGGAAATATGGAAAAGCTCTACGTAAAAGATATCAAGATGAGACTATGAGAGATTATTTTGATGAGTATTATCCAGAAATACTAATGGAAATCTCTGAAGAACCATTATTTGAAAATTTTGATGCATTAGTAGTTGATGAAGGACAAGATTTTAGTGATATATGGTGGACTGCTTTAAATAATATTATTAAAGAAGATGGGCATCTATACGTATTTTATGATGGAAACCAATCAATCTTTAATAGCCATGGAACTTTTGTTAATGAGTTAACTAGATACGATCTTAGTGAAAATTTCAGAAATTCGAAAAATATTTATGATCAGTTCTCAAATCTTTACAAAGGTGATGATGGGACTGAATTTGTGTCAAAGGGACCAGAAGGGCCTGAAGTAAGGATTAATTATTATAATAGTCAAAAAGATAAACAGGAAGATATTGTTTTTCAAATTAAACGTCAAATTAAGGATTATGGCCTTTCACCAGGAGATATAGGTATTTTAAATTTAAGCAATGAAGGTGCTACCGGCCTAAGAGAACTCATTGAAGTCAAAGCTCAATATCGGGTAGGACCTGCCGATGATCGAAATGTTTGGGATAGCGACAGCATTATACTAATGGACTCGGTAAACAGGATTAAAGGCCTTGAAAAGCCTATAATTTTTATGACTAATTTATCTGATCTTTTGTCTTCGGATTTAACTGATGAACAAAAAAAACAGGAGCTTTATGTTGCTATGTCACGCGCCAAATATGAACTTCATATATTTGGGCTAGATCAAGAAATAAAAATGTTAAAGAGTTTGATTGGTTCGAGCAAATTTAATTAATCTTCGATATAAGGAATTACTCTTTCTCTTCTTGCTGAACCTGGCAAGAACAATACAAAATATGGAACATCTTCCTTTATTGGTGAATCCTTATTTAGGTCCGGATTTGTTTTTGGATATACGTTAAAGTTATATACTTGTAATGTAGGGATCCGTTCAGGTAAATAAGACTCATTACTTTTATCAGGACTGTTAAGGAATTCATAGTTAACTGTCCAGTCCTGTCTAGTTGGATCTTCAGAAGAAGAGTGTATGACAATATGTTGAGATGAATCAACCATGCCTCTAAATAATTTGCGCCCTGTAGATGACCTATCGTTCATCATAATAACAGAGCACATTAAATCAGGATTATCCTCAAGATGTCGATCTAAAATAAATAATGCTGCATGATAGTTAAAAGCATCAGAACTATAAAATGGAATTTTTTTAAGTAATGAAATAATTTCTCTACAGGAAAATTGGTTCGTATACTTATGCTTAAGATGCTCGTAACCTTCTCTATTTATAATTTCACTTATATCTTTAATATCTGAATCCGCAAATTTATTATATAAATCTCTTCTTTCCGAGATCTCATTCTCAGTTAACAAATGGCTTCTTTGGTCTCTTATAATATCAAAATTTCGTCTAATATTTGCTCTCCTAAAACCCATGACAGATCTTTTAGTAGGTCTAAAGAAATTTTCTTCGTCCTCCCAAAATAATCGTGGCATCTCTTTAAGGCTTGCCTCACCCCAATTCTCAAAATGTGACCACATAAAATTTTCACTTTCTCTCAAATGTTCAAATGACCGTATCGAATGTTCGGTAAGCCAAATTCTTATTAACCCCTTATCCTTAGGGGGATAACCAAAAAATCTTGCTCTTTGAAAAGAAGTATCCTCTTGTTGACTCATGTTACGACACATATAAGAAACTATTAATCCTTCTACTGTATAGCCCCTTCCAAGACCTACCCCTCCAACTAAAATTCTGGCAAAGCCCTCTGAATACCAATTAATATTAGGTATACTTCTTGAACTTCGAGCATTAAATTCAATAATCTCTATAAAGTACAAAGATTTTTCTATTGATGTAATTAAATTTTGAAAATCAGGCAAAGGAGATTCATTTAAATGATCAGTGCTCTTTAGGTCCTTGTATATTACAAGAAATAACTTCAATAATTCGTCAAAATTTTCCTTTTCTTGATCTTTTTTTTCAAAAATATTGATAAGAGAATTTAAATAATTTTCTACAAGAGCTAGGATATTCTCATGTGAACTAAAATTCTCATCCTCAATACTAGTTTCACCTCCTGGATGGATCATCATAGAAATCGCATCGCCATCCTTTGATAAATGCTTATTGTTGTAAACTTTTTTCGCAATACCAATAATAAATTGCATAATTGAGGTTTTTAAAGAATGGGGCATTTCATTTTCATCGTTTAAACGCCTCAATTCTTCGACAGAAATCATTTGAATATGATTTGATCTATTGGGTCCGTCTGGAAAATAATAATTTACACCACAATAATTACTGCCTGGCTTAATTATTTGATGTTTGTCAGGAGATAAGTGGTCCAAAGTGCTTATTAATAGAGGAGCCTGTGGTGTTGCAGTATATCCAATATAAGAATGGTTTGGCAAAAGATTTCTTATGGTCTTTATCAAACTATGTGTTAGGGACTCCCTTGAAGCAATTTGTATACTTTCACCTCTAGGGATTTTTGATGTTTCATTAATTTCTAACTTTGGATTCATTGCAATTAGTTTTGCAATTTCAATATTATATTCACTACTTAGTTCCGCAACTGTGTATTCTCTCTGAATTCTAATAAACATGCGTTGTCTACCTTCCTCATCTTCATATTCTTCACCTTGTTCCATCTCTATTTCTTCAGCAGCTAAAGTGTTCAATGAATAATGGTCGCACTCATCATCTATTATCAAACTTGGAATTTCCTCCATATTAATTGAAGAGCTTAAAGTTCTGAGAAGTCTTATTAATCTCCTTAATCTATAATGACCCTTCATTGATAAAATAAATGCCGCTTGCTTTTCCTCGTTTTTAAAAAGATCGTTGTGCCAACTATTTAATTTCCTTGCAAGATGGGCGGGCGTTTCTTCAGCACTATACTCTGTGCTGCCATCATTAGTAGATGGTATAAAGAGTCTTTGCCAACCAAACCCATTAATACTCTCGTAAATTCTTTTTTGAGTTTGCTTTGTTAATACACCCACTGTACCTGATATTAAAATTATGAGCTTAAATCCTCTATCTCTAGCAAAATTAGATAGTGCTTCCATAGATGCTGTTTTGCCACTTTGGATTTTACCTATAGCCAGAACTGTATTTTTTTGCTTTGTAAATTTTGTCGGGTCTACGCAACTATTTAATAATTCATAATTATCTTTTAAAATCTGGTCTATTTCATTTCTTCGAAGCTTATTTGAAAGATGTTCTAAAAATTTATCAGTAAAATAAGTATTAGTCATAATCATCAATCTTTGGAGGTGTAGCTACCATCACAGTATTTAAATTATCAAAATAGTGCTTGAAGTCTTTTTCATCAGCGCGATTTTTATGTATTGACTCAATTGCGCTTTGCACCAAAAATAATCCCAATAATTTTAGCCCTGTTATAGTTTCTATTTGGTTTGATCCAGTAAGGAAATAGTGCTTGATTATATCAATAGATAAGTTGATTGTTACAATATATTTTTTGGAATCTGTATTATAGTCTTTAGCTTTTTTATATGTAACAAATGGTGCACTATTTAATTCATCACTTCCATATGTTTCGATTTTAAAGCTGTAACCTCTAAATGAAATTGTTTTCTGCTCAGTTTTCGGAACTATGCCAGCAGGGAATATAGGCTTTACTCTCTTTGTCAGTAACGTCTTCATCCCATTGCCCAAGTGTTTTACATCCGCATTATCATTTGTTTTCTTTGTGTTTTCTGCTTCAGTTTTATTGATTTCATCCCATAAATGATCAAATTTTTTTCCAGCAAGTCTTGACTCGGATAAAAGATTAAATTTTTTTTCTTCGAGAACATTCTTTACTTTTCTTACAAATTCTTCTTTTTCTTGAGAGGTCCAATTTAAATTTGTTTTTTCTCCAAGTACTGGCATGTGATCTGGAAAAATAAACTCTCCTAATAATGTCTTAGTCGACTGAGATCCTGGATCAGTATAAATGTCCTCAGGTCTGTCAGCTTCCTTTAAACAAAGTTTTTTTCTAAAATAATAAAAACCTGTTGAACCATCAGATCTGCTTTTTTCAAGTATCATAACATTACATTTGACTCGATACTTGTTTTTACCAAATACAATTTCAAATTTTTTTTGCCATTTTATTTTTTTTGGTTTTACTTTTTTGTCTTTACTATAAGTAAGTATATCTTGATACCTTTCTCTATACCTAACCACTGGCTCTTCGTATTTTAAAAGTTCATCTGTTTTCCCGTCATCAATGTATATTTTTACATTTTGATCTGTAAAAAAATTCCTATATCTAGATGACAATTTTTGCTTTATCTTCTTTATATCTTTTGCGCTTAGAGATCGTTCTTTGCGAAGAGGATTTATTGTTATCGTTGTAAAATGTTGAGTTATTTTAGCTGGAAAATCTTTTAAGTTTAACTGAACCATTTCTCCATTAGGGACCTCCGCCATTTTATCCTCATCAATTCTAACCTCCCATCTTATCTTTTCTCCGAATGCTGATGTGTTTACAGACCACTTTTTACCAAAATAATGTGCTGCCATCTTCATGCCGACTCCAAATTCATTTAACAATTTTGTATTTTCGGGAACACTATAGGCTACAAAAGCACGATCTAAATCCTTATCTGCAATTCCACCAGCATTATCACTTATAGATATGCTACTTTTAAGTAATCGACACTTTATCTTCAGAACGAAGTTATTACCAAAGTTATGTTTTTTTTTATGATATAAATAACTAGAAATTGAATTATCAATGAATTCAACCACTCGGTCTTCTTTTGTAGTGTCCATTGTTGCGAAGAGACGGATTGCTTCATTTCCCATTCCTGCGTCAATTTTTCTAGTCATATTTTTTAAATAAACCTTACTTCTCTATTATTACAAAAGTGCAGTAGTTCTTCACCCTTTGGATATAGTACCAAAATATTTAGACTATTTAAAAATCCAAAATATTTATTTACAACTTTTTCATCTTCTAAAATTCTAAACGGACTTTCATGATAAACAATACAAAGTTTTATATCATTTGTGTTAAATCTTGATCTAAGCGCTTTTTTAAATAGATGCGAATACTCAAGTAACTGTGAAACTGCTGATCTTGTCTGATCAATAAAATTTGCACTATTGATAGATTTAACTTCAAATAAATAACCATTTTCTTCCATTTTAAAGAATAGGTCAAAAGAGTTTGGGTCTTCATACACCTCAATACCGAGGTTGTTCATGATAGATTGAATTTTGACTAATGTTGAATGATGAAGCTTAGATGCCTTTTCAGTGAGTAATATTTTTCGACTTATATCAACTATACTTTGTTTTTGTTCATGAGAGTTTGATAATGGATAAACATTAATAAATTTTCTTATATTTAATATATTATCTTTTGTTCTATCAATTTTGGTTGATCTAAAATCTTGCGAATGCAATTTAATTACCATTTTAGAAAATTTAGTTAAAGAGGCTACATTTAAATTGTCATGGCAAATAATATTAGTGTTTAGCTGTTCTATAAATTTTTTCGAATATTTAATAAGAAACTCACCAATATAATCAGACTTAAATGTTAGACAAACAAAACTATTCTCATGCTCTGAGGCATTTTTCACAAGGCCTGCTGATAGACCATAATCTAAAGAATGAATAAATTCTTCTTTTTTAACAATAAATGATAATTCTTTATGTTTAAATAATTCGTTAATACTAACAGAAGTAAATGTTTTACACTCATTATTATAATATAAAACACAATAACAAACTTCATATTTTTGGTTCTCAATATTTTTAATAATGTTATCTATGAATAAATTTAATGATTTCTTTTTTATTTTGATTTGTTTATCTTGTATATATTTTGAACTGACAAATTCCTCAAAATAAATTATATAATTACTAAATTTTGTTAAATCCTTATCCTCATCACGTACCTCAAAATTTATAACATTACTAGATGTTCCTATGTTCCTAATGGTATCATTATTTATTATCAAAGATGTATTTTCTTTAATAATTGATCTAAAACGTTTTACACAATTATTACTCGTTGAATATTTTCTAGATTTTGAGTATTTTTCATAAATATTTTTAATTTTTTTACTTAATAACTTTTCATTTTTAAATTTACTAAATATTTCTAGAGCTTGAAGATTTTTATCTGCTCCATCCATTCCCTTTCCATTCCAATTGGGGTCAATGCTTTTCCAGTTTTGCACTCTCAAATACAGAGAGTTTAGGGATCTATCCGGTAGATCATTTTGTTTTTGTATCTGTTGAAAAATTCTATATTGTTCCTTGAAATTGGGATCATCTTTACTGTCCTTTATTATTTTGTTTTTGACCAAATGATATAAATGCAACGAAAATATATATTCGTCTTCAATCCAAATATTTTTTTTCATAAACTTATAATGAAAGTTTTTTTGCTATTAGATTAACTACTTTAACATTTACGGCATTTCCTACTGCCGGTAAAAAGTAAGTCTTATATTTTTCTTTAAAACGTAGATCAGACAAGGCAAATCCTTGAAGTCTTAAAGCTTCTTCGAATGTTATAAATCTATATTTTTTCTCTAACTTTGAGCTCCCATTGCCTATAATAGGTGTTTGTGTAGTGGTCATTGAAATTAATGTTGGCGCAACGTTTGATCTTTTTACTCTTATACCAGATGGTCTAAAAGATATGAGCTTATTTTTAAGATTTAAGTTTTCTCCATGAGCATTCCATTCAAATTTTTGGTAACTTGGCATCATAGTATCAACCTTGTGATCTTTTATCCAATTCTTAAAATCACTTCTGTACTTTTTTAAATATTCTCTATTTCTATTTATGAAATTTATTTTCCAGCTGGGAAATTTTTTCTTTGTTCTGGCATATGCAGGAAGGTTAATAAGTTCCCCGTTTTTCATTTTAATTTTTTTGCCAAAACTACCTTTATAGCCTATAAAATTTTTTAAATTTTTATTAAATGTATTTGTTCCATTTATTGGATAATTTGCATCAAATTCCATCAACCATAATGGTGACATTAATTCGCTACTGATAATTTTTCTTCCATATTTTTTTTCTAAACGATTTAAAAGATCCTGAAACATTTCTATCTTTTCAGCTTTTGCTTTAAAAACATATTCAACATTTTTAGGATTTTTGCTTAAAAACTTTCCTATGTTTTTGTGATTATAATCTTTTTTCAAGTTTATCTTCCTTACTGGAAATTCAAAAGAGTCATGCTCTTTGTTTTTTTTCTTATTAATCCCTACAATATATAATCGCTGTCTTGTTTGAGGATAGCAAAAATCAATAGGAGCAAGTTGTTTTTCTTTTATGGTATATCCAATTTGCTCAAGGTTCATTTTCATTTTTCTATATGTTTTTTTTGAATTATGAAAAAATAAATTTGGGACATTCTCAAGAAAAATATACTCAGGTCTCACATATTTGATAATTGAAAATAAGTATTGAAACATATCTCCAGCTATTTTGTGATCAAATCCATTTTGAGAACCGGCTTTGGAGAATGGCTGGCATGGAAAACCTGCGCAAATCAAATCTGCATTTTTTTTCATAAAATCTAAATGTATTTTAGGAATTGTCCTAATGTCATCCCATATGTATTCTTTTCTGAGATTAAAATTTTTCTTATAGAGATCTCTCAGTCGTTCATCAATTTCACAAGCATAAATACAATCATGCCCCTCTTTTCTCAATGCTATATGAAATCCTCCAAGACCAGCAAATAGATCTATGAATTTGAGTTTTTTCATTTTTTTAATTTTCTCAGATTCCTAACGAGAATCAAGTTTAGTTACTACTACTATTTAATTTCAATCGATAATTTTTTTTTCTAAGCATCTAAAGTCTTTTTCCAAACTATTTCCATCAAAATTGATGTGGCAAATATTCAGCTGATGCCGTTGGCACCAAATTTGAAGACCTCTATCAGTGAAGCCTACATCAATTCTTGAATAATCCTGTAGAGATTTTGCATCTGTCTGACCGCTGATAAATTCATCAGAACATTTAACACAAACAATTGGCTCTTTGATTTGATTTAACAAATAACTAAGTTTTTCTAAATCTTTCTCTAGATAATTGTCTTCGCTCATTCACACCAGTCTTTCTTGTTACTTTTATCATATACAACTCCTAAACCGTTTAAGACCATTATTTTTGAAACGTTTTCACCATCTACAATTATATAAGCTAAGATTCTATCAAAAAAGTCTCTATTGTATTCAGTTTCAAATTCAATTTTTTTTCCGTCAGAAATATATTTATTAATATAGTTACGTGCTTCAATGCCATGCGTATATTCTTTCTCACATTTAGGATGTGAAATTTCAGGTGTATCAAGATCGAGTAGCCTAACTTTATCATTATTTCCTTGATATGTTACATAGCATGTATCGCCATCATAACAAAACAAGCCATTTTGTTTTCTAATTTGTATGTCTGCAAATGAATTAGAGATTAATAAAATTAGAACAGTGAAAATTCTTATCATTAATAAATATTAATTGATAATTTCGTGAGGGTATACTCCTAGTAAATTATTTTTTTCAATCCAGACTTTAATTTCCTTCTCATC
>MDSZ01157856.1_pt1 | contig 11933 bp, 9 predicted proteins | sample 811201 | NCBI WGS metagenome assembly MDSZ01 (sample SAMN05326647, study PRJNA326480) | marine metagenome | isolation source: seawater | place: Indian Ocean: North | collected 2010 | reverse complement strand
TACTTCTGTGAATATACTAAGCGATCCACGGGCGATCCCTTCGGTTTGCGCATGGTCTGACTTCCCAACGATGCCTCAGGTATTCGTACTCGGCGAACTGATTGGTGGCTCTGATATCGCTCTAGAGATGTTGAACGATGGAAGCCTGCGTGAAATGTTCGATGCTGGCAGAGCAGAGTAATTAAGTTGATAAATTAGCAATTGCTGATATATTAGAAGCATATCAAAGTGATTAGATGACAAAGTATTCCATCCTTGGCTCTTGTGTGACGAGAGATATTTTTTCGGCTATGGAAAAGGATTCACTAATCGGAGACTATAGAGCAAGAACTTCTTTGCACACTATTTTCAAGAATCCTGTACCTGAAGGATTATTTCCTGACACATCAGGTATAGAATCAAATTGGCAAAGAAGGATGGTTGATTTTGAACTTTCAAAGAAATCCATGGATGTTTCACAATCTGAGTATTTGATTGTAGATTTCATTGATGAAAGGTTTCACAAAGGATATTTATTAGGTACAATGATTAGCATATCTGATCAGATGTCCAAAAAAGTTGTACCAAACTATGATGTTGTTTCAGCGTTCAAACAAGGTACATCAAGGGATATTAAGCATTGGACAGGTGTTTGTAAATTATTTGCAAATTGGGTTAAAGTGGAAGGTGTCAAAGTCATTCTCCATAGTTCTAGATTTGCTAAATCGCATTTAGATGGTGACAAGTTAGTAGATAATCCGAAGCAGGAATTTATTGAAAAAATGAATAAAATCATTCGCCGATATGAAAAGATATTTTTGGAAGAAGTACCCGTAGATGGAGTTGTTCAAGTGAGTAAAAAACATTTAGTTAGCGACCCAAATCACGTATGGGGATTAGCGCCCTTCCATTATGTCGCAGGTTACTACGAAAACGCTTGGGAACAAATAGTAGATATCTCTGACTAGAATGGCGGGTATCCGAGTAGTTCGTGTAAATTGCCAAATCTTTTGGTATATTCTAATTTGAGTCTATCATTGTAAACACTTTCCCATTCTTTTGGTTTACCTGAGCGTATATGTGGGTCATCCTTAGCATTGATATTGAATAAAGAATGGCTAAGTGCTATCTCCTTGCACTTTCCTAAAAGACCTTCTTCAATACCCATTTCGTTGAACATATTTTCGAAGTGTATCATATCATAGTCGCTAACAAGATCCTCAAATTTTACGATTAAATTGATTTTTTCAGTATCTGCGATATTTTTCATTCGATTTATGGTTACACTTGCTGCATGGTCCATCTCAAAAATAAATCTCTCTTCGTCATTCTCCAAAGAACGGATTTTTTCTTGATATGTTAAATTGTTAAATTCGGTACGAGGGTAATGTAGCCAAACTTCATCCGATTTTTTATGGTAATGTGCCCCACTGATTATTACATCACGAGGGTCTCTGACTACAGTGATCGTGATTGAATCATCAATTCTTGAATAATCATTGTCGAGATAAAGCGAGTGATGATCAAAGAAAATATCCCATTCTTCGGGTTCAGGTAAACCGTGTCTTTTAGTGGTAGTGTTGTAATACCAGTATTTGAGGTCCAATTTTTTTGAGAAATCTCGTAAAATTTTCCCGAGGAGATTTGTTCCAGTTTTATGGAAACAGGTAAGGTAAACTGGAGAAGGCAGTACAGAATTCCTCATATTGTTGGCACATTAAATCATACTAATAATCATGGTTGCTGACCTCTAGTTGGAATCTAGCAGATTATAATGCTAATCAAACGAAGATATTGAATACGTTATCGGAGAGCAGACACTGTGTCAAGTAGTGATTCGGTAAATGAGCCACTACGTATCGTAGGAAAGAGGAGAAATTCTCCCTTTTCTATTTTTTATCAAATAAGGGATCTCAAGCAAAATTCACAAATCCTCAAATTGTTGACTGATAAGGAAATCGCAAATAAGTATCGTAAGTCAATGCTTGGAATACTTTGGAGTATAATTGAACCGGTTCTTTTGGCAATAACATACTATTTCTTATTTGCAATATTGAGGGGTAATTCAGATAAAATGTATTCAGTTTGGATTCTTCTTGGTGTAATAATTTGGGGCTGTTTCTCAAGGACTTTGCAGGGCACAGTCACCTCTTTGTCTAACAATTCCTCAATGATACAAACAGTTTTTTTCCCAAGAATAATTTTTCCATGTGTAAATATGCTATCAAATATAAGATTAACAATTCTAAGTTGTGTTGTTATCATCCCGATAATGCTTATTGCAGAATTGCCATTTACAATTCATCTAATTTGGGTGTTTGTCGCCATCTTCATGGCCGGTTTACTTGGTTTTGGTTTTGGATTAATTTTCGCTCCTCTAAATTGCTCTAATCGAGACATGGAGCACCTATTTAGATTCATTACCAGGGCGGGATTTTTCCTATCTCCTGTAATGTGGACAATAGACATGGCTTTGGAAAAAGGTTGGGGGGAACTAACATTGCTGAATCCCATGGCTGTACCACTCACTCTCGTAAGAGACGGGGTTTCAGGTAACGCACCAAGTATCGAACTTGCGTGGATAGGATACAGTTTAGCGTTCCTTCTAATTTCATGGATTATTGGTGCCTTCGTCTTTGAAAGAAACCAAGCAGAGGCGGTGAAGTATCTATGACGCATACTACTGTCGAATTAGAGAAAGTTGACCTCAAATTTCCAAGGTCTTCAGGCTTATTATCTTCGATTAAGTCAGTAATCGGAAAGAAGCAAGAAGGTTTCACTGCTCTTCAAAATATCAATCTTAAGGTCAATAGCGGAGAGGTTATTGGAGTGATTGGAAGAAACGGATCTGGCAAGAGTACACTACTTCGTGTGATTGCCGGAATTTATCCAACAGATGAAGGAACCTGTAAAGTCCGAGGTGAGATATCTTTACTATCTGGACTTGGAACTGGATTTTCGAGACATCTTACGGGCAGAGAGAATGCAATTCTGTATGGAAGCATTCTCGGTCATTCTATCCAAACAATGGAAGATTACATGCCTGAAATAATTGATTTTAGTGAACTTGGTGAGTTTATTGACCAGCCATTAAGGACATACTCAGCAGGTATGAAAGCCAGACTCGGACTTGCTGTCGCGAGTGCGATAAAGCCAGAAATTCTCCTAATTGACGAAGTATTAGGAGTCGGAGATCCCAATTTTAGAGAGAAATCAATGGATAGGATTCTTTCGATGGTGGAGGATGCAGGAACAGTGGTCATAGTAAGTCATAGCTTCGCTTTGATGAAGAAAATTTGTTCACGCATGGTTCTGATTGATAAGGGCAAGATTGTAGAAGAAGGAGACTGTGATTCAGTTATTTCATCATACTATGATTTGTACCCCAAAAAGGTGTAATTATGAATATTGGAATTTTAGCACCTGACAATCCACATAAGGGGTTACACAGAGACGCAGAACTGCTTGCGTGGGCATTATCAGAGGGGGGTTTCAAATCAATAGAAATTTTGCATTTGAAGAATATACGTTCAGATGTTGTATCAACTAAGTCAACTAATTCAGGCGCTCCTTCAAAATGGTCGGTTTCTGAGGGGGTTTATCTAGATGAATGGTTGCACAAATTGGATGTACTGTTCCTCTCTGAAGTCTTCAATCTTGGTCTTGTAGAGAAAATTGTACCAGTGATAAAGGTAGTATATATTCCTAATCTTGAGTGGACTATAATGAAAGGCGAAGAGGGAGAAGTTGCATCTTGGATAACTAACGTTCGTAACTTCCTAAACAATGGCCTGACTGTTTTAGCAAAAACGAATACAGCTGGGCAAGTATTAGAACAACACGACATTGATTGTACGGTAGTAGATTGGAGCGTACCTGATAAGATTAGGAAGACAAAAAGAAAGCCGTCTAGCAAAGACGAAATTAGAGTTCTAATGAATGCTGGACTTGGAGGCTGGAAATCAAGACGAGGTGTTGATGTAATGATTGAAGCTATCAACAATATGCCAGAAAAACATAATTTCAACTTTGTATTGAAAACAATCAAACCATGGGAAGAATATGGGCTGGGAGAATGCCCTAAAAGTGTAGAATTGGTGGAAGGATTCCTGAGTCGCAAGGATATGGACAAACTCGTAGATTCAGCGGATTTGATCATCTATCCATCACGATTTGAGGGATTTGGACTCAGTCAATTAGAAGCTCTACATCGTGGTATACCTGTAATGTGTACGGACGGTTGGCCAATGAATGAGTTACAAACCATTGAAGATGAACGCTTACTAATTCGAGTCAAAGAAATGACTCCGCTTAGATTGGCTTGGTCATTCGAACCTTCTTCAAAGTCAATTGTTGATAATTTAATGAGTTTATCAGATGAGAACCCGTGCATAACATTCCCAACAGTTCAAGTGACAAAGGGTCTTGGCGTGAAGCAGAAGAATTTTGTTAGCCAACTGCGTGATATTGTAACTGGTTTAGGAGATAATGGTGATTGAATGAACTCAACAGAAATTATTGAAGCCATTGATTCTGGAAAATCAATCCATGAAATAAATCCAGACAATCCTTGGGCATGGGCTATTGACCAAAATGGATCAAAGGAATTTCCAGAGATACGTGATCGCGCAAAAGAAATATTGAAAATAATTCCTAGTCAACATACTACACGAAATTACACGGGAGGACGAGATTCAATTTCTGTGATTATGACTACATACAATTCGATGAATATAATGCTCCCTTCGATTTTTTCAGTGCTTAAGCAAACACATTCTAATTTGCAATTAGTAATTGTTGATGATTGCAGCACTGATGGCACATTTCAGGTTTTGAGAAAGATCCAGTCACTTGATTCAAGAATAAAAATTGCTCAGACTCCAAGAAATCTTGGAACCTATTGGGCAAAAAACCTCGGTATGGAATACAGCGATGGCAGATTTGTCACTTTCATGGACAGCGATGATCTAAACTCGGTAGAAAGAGTCCGGAGGTCCGTTAAGGAGTTACTTTCTGATGAAGAATTGGTCATGACGTTCTGTAACTACATTCGCATAAATTCTGAAGATGGGCAGATAATGCTCAATCGCGGGGAAGTACAGAGAGGAGCCTTGATTGGAATGGCATTCGACAAAGAACGTGTTTTAGGAAAAATCGGATGGTTCGATAGTGTAAGAGTAAACGCTGATGATGAAATGAAGCAGAGAATTAGGACTGTATTCGGCGCAAAGTCATTTTCACATTTGGATTACCCCGATTATTATGCATCTCTGCGTCCCAATTCACTGACTACTTCGGGATATACATCTAACGATATACAAAAAATCGATCAAGACAGAACAGCAAGATCTTTTCTGGCACCAGTACGCCAAAAATACACTAATCGATACATAGATTGGCATCGCTCCTCACCCAGACATTTGTATGTTAATTTCCCGCAGTGGTCAAGGCCATTTAGTGCACCAAACTCCATCGTTTGTGAACCAGCAAAAGTCGTACAGAAATTGACACTAGTTTTCAATTCCGAAGGACGTGAACTACCTAGTTGGTTTGATAGGATTGAGGTTATGTTTGACAAAGTAATCATCTTAACAGATCAATTAGACAATCCATTCTATCTAAATCAAGGAAATACGATTTCGACTAAAGACGGCGTCAAGGATTGGGCGCCAAATTTACTAGACGAGTTGACCCCGGGACCCGTTATTTTTGCCTCCAATAGTTTCCCATTGAATAAATGGGAAGTAATTCGACTTTTGATTAATTTATCAATGTATGAAGAACCTACAGTCGTCGCATATGACGGAATAATTGACGGTGAAGATGAAGTTGTCTTCAATGGTCTACCAACAGGGGACAGTGTTGAAGGTGAAGCTAAATTGGTTAGAGATTCAGGAATGGCAATGATTTGGTCTGATTATAGTGGTTGGCAAAATGCGATAAAGAAAGGTGAATCGCTATCTGAAATTATTGCTGCTGTATGTAGTTATTCTTCAGGTAGGCAATTGTTGATATCTAGGCCACTTCAATCATCACCATTGGATGATAGATGGAGAGATGAGAGGTTTAGGTGGTTGATTGCGCACAGAAATGTAGAACAAGTTGAGATTGTGGAAACCGAAGAGATAGATTTAGAGGAAATAGAAACAGGTTCAGGAGGTTATGACCATAGAAACCGTTGGCAATTCTATGAAAACAAATTACATTTTGATGCAGACGGAATGGATATTTGGTTTGAGATGCCCGATGGGTGGAATTTTGATGATACCCACCAGGATTTGTTTAGGCTTGCGGAATATGTTCTCTTAGGCAAAGACCACAAAGATATCGTGGAAGGATGGGTGCCTACAAGAAGGGCAGGAAGAAGGCCAGGTCTTGCATTTTCCGGGGGGGTCGACTCAACAGCTGCAATGTGTTTGATGCCTCAGCGCACGGTTCTTTTCTATGGAGAGAGAGCTGGGTTTGAAACTCAACTGAAGCACGATAATGCGAACAGATTTATTGATTATTTACAAAATGAGATTGGAAGACCAGTAATAAAAATCAAATCAAATCATGAGTTGATACGCACAAAAGATGGTAAATCCCCGGGTTTCTCTACTGATTACGCATGTGCAGTAGGTGCAATTCTCTGTGCAGATTTGTTTGAATTGGACAGTATTGGTACTGGGATGCCACTTGAAAACTCTTACTTCTTCCATGGTCAAAAATTTAGAGAATTTCCCGAAGGATGGTTTTGGAAACACTACTCTCCGCTATTTGCAAACGTTGGGTTACCAATTTACCAACCAGTGTCGGGTTGCTCTGAAGTTGTGAACGCAATTATTGTCGAGAAACATGGCTTTGCAAAGTATGCACAATCGTGTCTAAGAGCATCTGCTGGAGAGGTTTGCGGCGCTTGTTGGAAGTGTTTCAGGAAGAATACACTCAACGGTTATGAGTTCATATTTAGTAATGAGATAGAGACGTTCCTATCTAAGCGGCCACTGAAGATGGCTATTAGCACACTGTATATGCTTCAGAAGATCAATGGTGAAGAGGTATTTGATGAAATAATTCAAAGGTTCCCTGACTTGAACAAAATGCTGGATACTGACTTATCTTGGTTGGAATCTCATTATCATCCCGCGATTGAATTGGTTCCTCGGCAATATCGGGATTACACAGAGAAGATGTTAGACGCTTCAGTTCCTAGAATGGACCCTACAGTGATGAAAACGATTGATTTTAGCCAATCCACTGATTGAGCAGTTTTAGTGAAGACATAGTATCCTTGTTTTTTCCTTTGTTACGCCTCGTATCTCCTTTTGAGGGTCTAAACACAAGAAGATTTTCAAGTGCGTCGGAAATTGCTATCTGGTGGGCTTGTGATAAAACAATAATGTCGTCTTCAAGAGTTTTTTTGGTGAATCTCTCCACCTGTCTATCCCTCATCTTGTCTCTATTTGGGATGCAGATGACATGACAATCTGAATTATCGATGCATTTTTGTGACTTAATTGAACCATCACAAATCAACAGGTCAACAGTATTCCAATCAATTTTCTCACAATACTTCTCAGGAATAGATCTCTCAATTTCTTTATCTCCTTCATAGGTGATTTGATAAATATCAGCTTCAAACTTCTCCTGTATTATCTTTCTGAAAACATTTACACTTTCATTTGATTTTATTCCTAATTTGTCAGGGAGATTAATGACAATGTTTTTTCTCCCATCTCTGATTCTTAATGGTAGTTTTTCTTCATTAGATAAGTTATCGGAAAATGCTATTTTTTCACTGTCCAAGATTAAGTCAAAGCTAGTCTGGGCATGGACAGTTTTCTGATTCAAATCATGCGGCAAGGTTGTTTTTATCCAGCAACCATCTATGTGAGAACTTCCTTTAATCACGTTCAGTACGCCTAAGAAAGGATAATCCGAGACTAGAATAACCTTAGTGATCATGTTATTGGAAAGATAAGTGGCGATGTATCTTTCAACCATTAAGTTCCATCCTTTAGGATTACGTTTACTCATATCTTTAGGTCCAGGGATTACTGTATGCAGATCAAAAAGTTTTGATTTTGTAGGAGTCGTAAGAAGGTGTAATTTTTCATTTGTGCCTAATTCTGACTTTATTCTACAAGCCAAATCTGAATGATAAGTACCTTTCGAATCGATGCCAATAAGTAAAATTCCCCCATCAGGAATATCGATTAGTTGTTGTTTAGGTTTCGAGAAAATTCTGATAATGTCAATGGGAAGTAGAGGTATTCGCCACGGTTTCTTGAATAGATTGGTGATTACGATTCCGAGCTTAAACGAAACTGAATTTCTTAACCTAGCGAGTTCCCTCGATTCGTGTGTAGCTTCTTCAGGGAGATGTATTTTTTTGTTCACCTAGAACCCCCCAAAATTATCCTTGCGATGGCAGACGCTCCATTGTCAAAATCTGTAACAATAGGCTTCAAGCCACTCAACCTTTCTATTGCCTCATTTATTTTTTGTTTGGTAACAGATTTGATAACAATGCCCCACCCTTCATCCTCTGCAACTTTACATCTAGCCAATTGATCATCCATGCCTGTGTTTTGATTTGGAATAAATATTGTAGGCATATTCATTATCTTCATTTCGTGATAGGAGTTGTAACCTCCGGCTTGCACAGACATGTCAAATCCGTTGAAATAAATCGAGTTTGGGTAATCTCGTATCACGGTTAGTCTTTCAAATTCTAAATCTAACCTTTCTCCGAGCATCGACTCTCCAAGAACAATATGGGCACTTGGGTTATCTAGAATCGTATCCACAACAATTCTAATGTCTGAGTCTATTTCGTTGATTCTACCAGCGCCAAGTTGGACATAAACCACGAAACAATCCAACGGAATATTGAATCTTCTCCTTACCTTATCTCTAGATATCATCTCATCTTTATTGATCATACTGATAGGCTCGACTATTTGCGTGTCAATTTGATGAATCTTATTTTCGAAATTTTGTATCACTGAATCTTTAGGATGAATTATTTTGTCAAAGAAACCTATACTATCAACAGGTATGTTTGTGCCTTTCTTGAATGTACCTCTGCGTAGCCACATTTTTGTAGCACTCTGTGAATTGATTGCATTGAGCATCCCACGATAAGGATATGCGCCATCAAAAATAAACCACTTTGGTTTGTGTATCTCAAAAACAAGTCTAAGCATTTCTTCAAGCGCTGCATTCCATTTACTTGCAGACATGTCACTATGTTTGTAGCGTCCTGCTAAGTGATATGTTGGAAAGTTATCTGAATACGGAACATGCAAAGTCGGCATGGGCGTGAAGAAAATTATTTCTAAATTCTCATCAACCTTTCTCAGCTGTTTAGCGACAGCGTATAGCCTTGTAAAGTGTCCAAATCCAACGCCATTAGTCGGAAATAGCACGATGCTATGATTTTGTTCCTCCTCTAGAGCATAATTTTCGACGATTTCCGGTTTAGCTATCTTTCCTATTCTTTCTAATCCCAAAATTAAGCAATAAATCGGGAAAGAAATTGGAAGTATGAGTAATCGCAGTGGGTTTGAAATTGACCTAGTCAAATGCAGTCCAATTCTAAAAGAGGCAGTATTCCTTAGTCGTCTTAACTCCCTACGCGCTTTTTGGGATTCACGAGCCAAACTTTCAGTTTGACCCTCCTCGCTCATGAAAAGTCCCTAGACGGTTTAGTTCATGAGTCTGACTGACATAAACTGATACATACAAGGATAATTGTGAGTGATACTGTTTTCCATTTTCTGCTAATTTTTTTATTTTTTCAGTTCGGTCTACCGATGGCGTGTACTTGCCATCCTCTGCCTTCCAATGATTCCAGGTCGAGTACGCGTCGACCATCGTAAAGGATTGGATTCCGCATGCGAGATGCAAGGCTATCCCAATCGATTTTCTGGCATGCCTTGTGTGCAGTAACTAGTACTGCCATGTCATACCCTTCAGCAGAATCAATGTCACTGACAACCTCGACTCCTTCAGGGAAATCATTCGCATTTAGATGAGGGTCGTAAGCTGCAACTGCAATATTCTTGGATTGTAATGCTTCAGTCAGTGGTTCAGCAGGAGTCTCTCTTGGGTCCCCAACCTCTGCCTTATACGACCAACCTAGAAGCAGAACCTTGCCTTCACCTGCTGGTACGCCAGCCTTGTAGAGCAATTCATTGAGAACTCCTGCAACATGGATTGGCATTGTTCGGTTTACTGCACGAGCCGCTGTGATAAGTTCAGCAGGAACACCAACATCCGCAGCCCGTTGCATCATGTAATACGGGTCAACAGGGATACAATGACCTCCTACTCCTACACCAGGAGTATATCGGTGGAAGTTCCACTTTGTAGCAGCGGCTGAAAGAACATCTTCGACATCAACGTCAAGTTCAGGGAATATTCGCGCTAATTCATTGACAAGTGCGATATTGATGTCGCGCTGGACGTTTTCGATTACTTTAGCGGCCTCGGCGACTTCCAATTTTCCAACATAACGTACGTCTTCTGACGTCAGACGACTATACAATGCGACAAGCCCTTCACCGACATCAGGATTTGAACATCCGATAACTCTAGCAACTTGTCTAACTCCGTGGGCTGGGTCGCCAGGGTTGAATCTCTCAGGGCAGTAAGCGATTTCAACATCGATTCCAATTTCTAGACCAAGGTCTTCCAATTCGGGCAACCAAGTTTGAGCGGTCACGCCAGGGTAGACCGTGGACTCTAGTACAACGATTGTGCGAGAACCTCTGTTCAGTGATTCAAATACTGCCCTGCCTGCCTTCTGAACATAACTCAAATCCGGCTTTAGGTCTTCAGTCACTGGTGTAGGAACGGTGACTAAGACAACGTCACAATGAGGAACAGCCTCACTTGTAGAGGTGGTGATGTTCCACCTTTCGCTACCAGGAGCTGGAATGATATCGTCGACATCAGGGTCACCAGTTGGGTTTTCACCGCGATTTACCATGTCAACAGTTCTTTGCGAAATATCGACTCCCCAAACATTGAATCCAGAATCATGGAAACCAATTGCGGTAGGTAACCCAACATATCCTAGACCGATGATGCCCACAGTCAAATCGCCTTTAGCGGCTTGATTAGGGAACTCTGGAGTCCAACCCATGATTGTAAGTGCGAGGGCTTCTGTTCTTCAATACAGTGGCTTAAACAAGCGAAGGTATGTTCACCCTTGACCTCAGCAGGGTGAATATGGCGAGTGTGTTGGTGACCGGTGGCAACGGTTTCATTGGCACTCATCTTTGCCGTCATTTGCACGGCTTAGGTCAACATGTGACTTCTTTGGATATCATGCATACTGATAGCCATCCATGGGAGTGCATTACCGCAGATATTCGTGATGATCTTCAGTTTGATGGAATTGATTACATCGTTCATCTAGCAGCACAAATCTCTGTTCCTGAATCAATAGATAATCCAGATGTGACACTATCGATTAACGTTGATGGGACTAAATCGATTATTTCTGCAGCAGAAGCAGCCGGAGTCAAGAAGATAATTTTCGCATCTAGTGCTGCGGTTTACGGCGACTGTGAGGAGATCCCAATAACAGAGGCTGCTACGCTAATCCCCCAATCGCCTTATGCAGTTTCAAAAATTGTTGGAGAAGAGTTACTTCGAAGGTCTGAGATTGAGACATGTTCTCTGCGATTCTTCAATGTCTATGGCCCTGGGCAATCGTCAGAAGGCGGATATGCAGCGGTTATCCCTGCATTCAAGAAGGCGATTTCTCTCGGTAAGGAATGTACTATCTTTGGCGACGGTACTCAAGTCAGAGACTTCATCCACGTACACGATTTAGTACGAATAATCGGCTTTTGTTTGAAAGCTAAAGACTTGCCAACGGAAATGAATGTCGCTTCTGGCACAGAGACTTCACTTTTGGATTTGGTTGGTATGTTGAATGAATTGAACCCCGACATGCT
>MDSZ01079380.1_pt1 | contig 11933 bp, 11 predicted proteins | sample 811201 | NCBI WGS metagenome assembly MDSZ01 (sample SAMN05326647, study PRJNA326480) | marine metagenome | isolation source: seawater | place: Indian Ocean: North | collected 2010 | reverse complement strand
TTAATTTAATTACTATTATTATATCTTAGTAAGGCTAATGGAATAAGTTAGAAGGGTAGGGGTGTTTCCCCTAAAAGTGTTTCTAAAAATAATGAATAAACTCTTTTCTATAGCCTTACTAAGATATAATAATAGTAATTAAATTAATTATATCAATAATATCTATACTTCCATCGCTATTTAAATCTGACACATAAAACTGAGTTTCAGAAGGGCTATTTTCATCTAAAATAAAGGATACCATAGTAATTGCATCTAAAACATTAACAGATCCATTTAAATCTGCATCTCCAGGAATACTTGATGTATTGTTATAAGCGGTAAAATTAAAAATCTTTTCGCTATTAGGATGAAATCGAGGTTTTATTTTAATATATACTTCTAATAAATCATTCATTTCAAAAGAAGGTGTAAAAATTAATTCAGAGCTTTCATATGCATCTATAAAAATACTATTATCATAATCTAAAAAAGTATCGCTTGCACTTTGAATCCCATAATCATACCATTGACTATAGCCGCTATGATTACTAACAGTAAATCTGATATTGCCATCTATATCTAACTCTATTACGTCATAGCTTAAATCTTCTAGGTTAATAGCCTTAAAATTTTCAGCCATTAAGGAAAAGGCTCCAGGATGAATTGATGGAGTTTTATAAGCTCTATATCCACTTCCATTTGGCCAAGTTAATCCTAAATTAAGCTTCCACAAAACATCTCCATTTTGATTAACTTCTAATATAGTGCCACCGCCGCCAGTTGAATTAATAAGATAGTTACCATTCTCCAAAGCTTGTACGCTCCCCATACCATACGCTGCAAGATTAGGAGGCAGTACATACTCCCATACAATATTGCAATAACTTCCGTCTACAACCTCTACTTCAATTGCTCTTGAGGTCATCTGATTCCCAAATAGGTAATCTAAATTTCCATTATCAAAAAATAATAGATTTCCATTATCTAATTTTTGAATGTTATGTTGAAAACTAAACTCTAAATCAGAACATATATGCTGATCTCCAGAATACATAAATTCTGAAGGAAGCCCCATCATCCAATCAATATCTCCAGATGGATAGTCAATTTTCGTTATTCTAGATAAATGTCTACTAGATATATAAATTGAGCTTTCTTGCTCATCAAAATAAAAGGCATTTGAATGGGTCCAGTCATGGTTAGTTCCTGCAAAAGAGTTCCACCAAGTACCACCATATAAATCACTATCTTGTTTTGTATAATAATCATGCGGATTCCAACTCCAAATCTCATCTTTAGTTTCAGCATCAAATTCAACAATTCGCTGTGCTCCATAAGGAAATTCATTAGTCACACCATCTGCTTGATATCCCAAAGACTGAAAAGAAGATGTCCAATCTCCTAAAGGAATCGGACCTAATTCAGTGTCATGAATAAATCCCATGTAGCTGCCATTTGATATCTGTTTAAATTCATGCTGATCTATCCATTGCGTTGTTTGCCAAACAACCGTTTCATCATAATCAACCTCTACCCCATTACCATTTGGCCTACCACCAAAAAGCTGACCATATTCACTTACATGATTCATCATAAAAGGAAGGTCTCCACTATTCCACACTTCTTTCCCATTTATATCAACAATTGATGTTCTATAGTTATTCCAATCTCCAAAAACTGTATATTCATATAAAAACTCATTATCTGTAAATATTTCTGATGATAGGTCAAATTGATTTGGGCCAATGGAAAATTCTCCAGTATCCGTCCATTCTCCAGAAGTTCCATCAGAATATACAGGCTGTATTCTCCAATAATAATTATGATCCCAATCAAAATTGTCTTTAGCTATAAATAACACCTTTTCTGTAAATTGATCTAAAATTATAGAATTAAAAGAATCTGAATCTGAAACCTGAAGATTATACCCTATAGCGTTAGAGAACTGACTCCATTCAAAAGGAATATATATATAATTCAAAATATCACCATTAAGTGGCTTTAAAAGTGATTCTAGCGGTATATAAGAATCTTCTATACCACAAGCCCCCCAAGAATTAGTTTCAGTTACAATATCTTGATTCTCAATCTGAAAACCATAGTTCATCCATTGATCATTAGGCACAAAATCACAAGGACTATTATAAGGAGCATTTGAGACTATACCCCAGCCACTCCAGTTGTCAAATTCACCAGTAATAGTATGAACATATCCATATGTACCATTTTCAAGATTGCAAACACTTCCCTCAAACACATTATCTGAGTCTGAATCGTAAAGTTCGACTCCCCAGCTCCAACCATTCCAGCTTCCATTTGCAAGAACAATCCAATTCCCTTCTGGAGTGTCAATATTATTCAAATCAACACTAATTGTTGCGCAATAGCCAAATAAAGCATTAAAAGAAAGAGTTAATATTAGCAATAACTTTATTTTCATCTATTAAATTTACACATTGTATTATTTAATTGTTAAATTTTAATATGTTAAAAGAAGTATCAGTTTACTTAATGTCTTTTTTTTATATTAATATTGGTATAAAGCATTTCACTGATCCTGATTGGCTTATGCCAATCATGCCTCCATATCTACCTTTTCATATAGAGCTAATTTATATTAGCGGTGTATTTGAAATTATTTTAGGCTTAGGGTTAATATTTAAGACAACAAGACATTGGTCTGCATGGGGTTTAATATTGCTTCTAATAGCAGTTTATCCTGCTAATATATATCTAGCATTTAATGCAGATGCACAAAGAGAAATGAATATCTCTCATTTTACAGCATCGTGGGTTCGCCTACCTCTTCAATTTATTTTTATAGGAATTGCCTATTGGCATTCAAAGCAAGATGGGATAAATAAATCAATAGATAGATATAAAAAAAAGAGTAGTGTGATTGATTCAAATAAAAAAGAGACTAATAAGATAGTTCTTTCATGGCTACCTGAAGTGCCTGGCTATCAAGCACAAAATGAAGTTTCTGTAGAGTTAGAAGAATCTGAAGACAATGAAGAAAAATAGCCTTATATACGCTGTTATTGGGATTCTTTTTTTAAAATGCGATACAACATCTAATAATAACCCTATATCAAATATAGATTATAATACCCAAATATCGATTCAGAAGGAAAATAATACTATTTATATACAGATTGATGACTATCCTGAAATTGCAGGGTTTCAGTTTGATTTATCCATAGACAATGAAAATCTTGAGATCGATGCTTTAAGTGCTTTTGGAGGTGCTTCAGAAGAGTCTAACTTTATGGTTAGCACTGGACTTCAAAATTTACGTATTTTAGGATTTAATTTAAATGGAGAGACCATTGAAAGTGGGCATCTAAGCTCTAATACACTTATATTTTTAACTATCGATACCAATGGTGCTTCAGCGCTCATTGGGATTGAAAATGTCATACTATCAGGAAAAAATGGATATAATATACCCGTCAATACAATCCCTTCTTTGATTTCTGTGCCATAAATCTTACAATAGCATTTATGCTATTTTTCTAGTAAATTAGCTAATCATTTTAATTATTTAACTGGAGTGCTTTATGTATAAATTTTCCTTTTTACTATTTACCTCAATCATCTTTTCTTTAGATTTTTCAGAAGGCCCTTATGGAAGTGAATACTTTGATACAGCAGGTCCTTTTTCAGTTGAAGATTTAAATGCAACCCCTGAGGGAGACATAACAGATGATAACATTTTAAATATTCAAGATGTCGTTTTGATGATTTCATATGTCATTGGCAATATTAATGATAATATTAATTGGTTTGAAGATGGAGATATTAATAATGATGATATAATTGATATCCTTGATATTGTTATTCTAATAAATTCAATTTTAGAAGGAGATGACCCTAATTGGAATTTTGAAAGCAAATGGAATGGAGAAGATTGCTATATATTTATTAACTACACAAATGCATCAGGAACTTTAATTGCATCAACAGACAATGAAAGAGAGTTACTTCTAACAAACTCCCCTTTAAATGTTCATTATTTCTTTATTTCTGATAGAACAACATATTATAGTGACATTATTGGCTTAAAAGAGGATTTTGACAATGTCATAAGTGGCATGTCAAATGATATGCAGGACCACTGGAACGAACATTTACACTTTATTCCTCAGAAAACATCTACTTTAAATAATTGGATTGAAGAAGCTTTATCTGGAGAAGATGCTTTAGGAATAGATCGCTTCCAAAGAATTAGAGAGACTGGCTACTTTGGCAATCCTGCTGGTTTTACAGGGAATTATATTAATTATCTAGCTCATGAAGCACTTTATTTTAATTACGAATTTGATGCTTTATATGAACCTGATGCAACTTATGATGAAATCACTGTATTTGATAGAGATCATTATACAGGCGGATGGGCGGCCACAATATCTCAAAATGTAACCTTCCCATCAGATGAAGAGTTGACAAATTACTCAGGAATGTCTATTGAACTTTTAAGAGGGTGTCCTGATGCTAATATGAATTATAGCGATGCAGGTTGCGATGACTATGACCGTATTGCACATATGTATATTTGCGACCCAGATGGTAGTAATTGTTTAGAAATAGCCCGATGGATTACTCCTTTTGATAGACAGCCTCATCATTTGACAGACATATCTCCCTTCTTATCAGCATTAAGGCCTGGTGGAGAAAAGGTCATTAAATTTCAAGAATCTGGGTGGCCAAATAGCCTTATAACATTAAAATTTAGACTATATACAGATGGAGACACTCAAAATATCCCTCAAGAAATTATACCGATATGGAATGGTACGGTAGGTTTTAATCCTGACTACGCTGACAATAGGCCTCCTACAGCTTTTTCTATACCAAGCAATGCAACTAAAGTTGAATTCGTTTCTTATATAACTGGACATGGATGGGGCTGCGACTCTTATAATTGTGCTGAGTTCTGCAATTCAAGGCATAATTTCTATATTAATGGCGGAGCTTATGAATTTGAGAAATCTCATCCAAATGCATCTGCTCAAAACTACTGCATGTCATCTGAGGCTATATCAAATGGAACAATACCTAACCAATATGGTACATGGGGCTATGGTAGAGCAGGATGGTGTCCAGGTCAAGATGTAACTCCTCATATTGTAGATATAACAAATAATATTGCAATTGGAGAAGAAAATATCATTGATTATGATGCGTGTAGAGTAAGTGGGGCAAACTGCTTCACACCTCCTACTTGCCCAGGCAATGGCTGCTACTGCGCTGAAATAGCAATGTCTTCTTATATTATTATTTACTACTAAGGCTAAATAAAATAATTAAGGAGATGGTTAGCATAAATACGGCATTAACTTGATGCATAATTGCCATCATAATATTAACTGAAGTTAATACTGTTAATATACCTAATATCATCTGAATAATAAAAAGACCTAGAAATAATCCAAATAGACTCTTTTGAACGCGACTTAAAGTCTTTTTTATTTTATAAAAAATAAACGCTACAATAAAAGCTATTATAAAAGGTAACCATCTATGTATAAAATGAACAAAATATGGATTAGATAGATCAAATAATGCCTTTGAAGGGTAAAATTCTCCATTTATATCTGGAAATTTATTTGTAATACTACCACCATCGAGTCCTGCAAGCAAAGCTCCAAATATTATTTGAATAAACAACATAGTAAATATTGCAATTCCATACTTTAATCCTTTAAAGTCAACAGATTGCAAAGAGCTGTTATTTATTCTTAAATAATTCCAAACAACCACACAATAAGTACTTAAAGCTAATAATAAATGTAATGCAAGCCAGTAATGAGAAACTCCAATACCGTTATAAGTTTTCATGCTAAGTCCACTTTTAACCATAAGCCAGCCAATTAAGCCTTGAATTCCAATTAATATAGGAATTATTAAAAATCTATTTCTTTGATCTGGAGTAATTTTTTTTGTAAAAATAAAATAAATTAATGGAGCTAATGCAATGAAGCCCAATATTCTAGCAAGTAGTCGATGTAAATATTCCCAAAAATATATGATTTTAAAACTTGAAATATTGATTTCACTGTTATTAATTATATATTCAGGTGATTCTTTGTATTTATTAAACTCAGAAAGCCACTCAGCTTCATCTAGTGGAGGTAAAACACCAGTTACTACATTCCACTCAACAATAGATAATCCAGATTGTGTAAGCCTTGTAACCCCTCCAATGATTATAATTAAAAAAATGAAAAATAAAATGACTAAAAGCCACTTAGATATATCTTTTTGATTTTTCATAAATTAGAAGGTGAAAATAATAAGAAAAATAAGAAGCGGAAGATATGCAATCGAATAATAGAATAATTTCTTTGCATTTTGAATTGAAGCTTTCTTCATCATATTAACCGAATAGTATATAAAGATTAAGCCTAGAAGCAAAGCCCCTATTGTAAAAACCGCATTATATTTTATAGCATACAATCCAATGCTCACACACGTCAATGCAATAGTAAAAAATATCATATATATATTTGTCGCATAACTATTAGGATAAACTGAAGGAAGCATCATTAGACCTCCTTTTTTATAATCATCAGAATATATGATAGCAATTGCCAAGAAATGAGGTATTTGCCAACATGCCAGAATACCAAACAAAATCCAAGCAGGAGAAGACAAAGAATTAGTGGCAGCAAGCCACCCTCCAACAGGAGGCAAAGCTCCTGGAATAGCGCCAATCAATGTATTGAGTGTTGTATATTTTTTTAAAGGAGTATAGATAAACACATATACAATGTATGTAACACATGATAGTATCGCTGTCTTATAATTAACAAAAGTATATAAATAGAATGTTGAGATTAAAAATAATAATAAGGCAAAAATAAAAGCATTACTCTTTTTTACTTTCTCTAAAGGCAAAGGTCTATTTTTAGTTCTATCCATTTTACTATCAATATCTTTTTCAAAATATTGATTAAAAGCACATGCTCCAGAGCAAGATAAAAACATGCCAAATAGTAAATGAAGCAACTGAACCCATTCACTGTAATGAAGCATATGAGAATGAGAGCTCCTCAGACCTAAATAGTACCCTAGATAAGCAGTAATAATAACTAACAAACCTATTCTAGGTTTGGTTAATTCAAGATAATATTTAAACTGTTCTTTCATAAAATCTTAAAGCTCAAAAGAGTCTAGTTTTTCCATTAATCGATTAGATTCAATTGGTTCTGGAAAAAAATTATCTATATAGTCAAAATTCTTATCCATTAAAAATAAATTGGGTAAATGCTCTGCTGGCTCTGTTAGCTTCTTATCAGGCCTATCTAGCATAAAGCTGACTACTTTATCTATATCTTCGATATCTCCGATTAAAATATCCCAATCAAAACCATTATCTTTCATGTATTTTTTTAGGGATTCAGGAGAATCATTATCAGGATCTACGTTAATAGACACAATATTAATTTTATCTTTATATTTATTTTGAATTTTGAGAAGCTCTGAATGAATCATAGGGCATATTCCGGCACATCTAGTAAACGTAAAACTCAATATAGAGTATTTACCTTTATATTGATCAAAACTAACTTTCTCTCCATCTAAATTATTAAAATTATATGAAATATCATTTTTAACACCTTCACACCCAGTATTAAACATTAAACCAAATATTATAAAAGAAAGAACTAATATTAATATTCTATTGTGCTTCATATTAATTAATGACTAGAATCTGCGGGTGGTTGCTTTGTTATATATTCTTTATACGTCTTCTTCCCTTGAGGAGACTCACCTTCTATTTTATATATTTTATCTCTATAATCGATATCCATTAAGGTAAAAACTATAAAAATAATCATAAATAAAACTGAGCCTAAGAAAAACACTAAGTTCGTTCTATTATCATAGTAAAGATGCATAAAAAACATTAATACAAGAGAAGATTTTATAATAGCGATTAGCATTGCTAGAATCACATTTAAAGGGCTGCCTAAATCTACCTTTGTAACAGCTACAGTAAGAACCGTTAACACCATTAAAGCTCCAAATACTTTAAAATAAGTAGATAAAGGAATTATATGATGTTCATGTTTTTGATCGTTCATAAAATATTATCCTATAAGATATAATAGTGGAAATAAAAATATCCATACCAAATCAACTAAATGCCAAAAAAGACCAGTTACTTCAATTGGAGTATAATATTCACTAGAATACTTTCCCTTGTAAGTATTATACATCATCCATCCAATAACAGTCATTCCTCCCAATACGTGAATACCATGAAGGCCTGTCATCATAAAATATATACTAAAATAGAAGCCAGGTCGAGTCATCTCCCCATTTATATTCTCAGGTATATTAGGATAGAAAAACTCTCCTGTTGGTAGCTGCCCAACATGAATTTTATGAGTATATTCAAAGTATTTAATAACCATGAAAATTGCAGCAAATATTATCGTAACTGCCAAAAATTGGATAGTCTTAGTTCTATTGTTATTTTGTATATAATAAATAGCTAAAGCCATTGTAAGCGAACTAGTTATTAGCACAATAGTATTAATAAGTCCTAAATCTGTATTTAAAAGCTCACTACAATATTTAAAAGTCTCAGGATACTCATTTCTAAATATAGCATAGGCGCAAAAAAGACCTGCAAATGTCAGAACTTCTGTAACAAGAAACGCCCACATTCCAAGCTTAGAAGATTCATGTTGCTGCTCTTTATTGGCAAAATGATGTTGAAGATATGAATTTGTATTTGATGACATATAAAATTAATCCACTGTTTTTTCTTTAATTACTTTATCATAAGCATATGGCCCATGTTCATATACAGGTTCTTCCAAAAAATTATGAGGCGGCGGTGGAGATGGTATGTCCCACTCCATTGTTAAAGCGCCCCAAGGGTTAGAGCCTGCTATCTTTCCATTATATACAGATCGAATCAAATAATATGCAATCAAAACAAACCCTATCAGTAAAACCCAGGAGCCATATGTTGATAAACTATGGTAAAATTCAAATAAATCTTTTTTCAAATATGGAACAACAACCGTTCCATCTTCCAACACTTCTCTAGCCTCATATTGTCCATAACGTCTTGGCATTCCATGAGCTCCTAATATAAACTGCGGAAAGAACGTTAAATTAAAACCAATAAAAATTAGAGCAGCTGCAATTTTAGCTTGAAATTCATCATACATTCTCCCCCATATCTTAGGCCACCAATAATGAATTCCTCCTATAAATGCTACAACCGTTCCTCCCATCATCACATAATGGAAGTGGGCAACAACAAAATATGTTGAATGCAAATGAATATCAACAGATAAGGCTCCTAAAAATATGCCTGTCAAGCCTCCTATTGTAAAAGTCAAAAGAAACATTAAAGCATATAGCATAGGTGCATCTAAAGATATTTTTCCTTTATATAAAGTTGCAAGCCAACTAAAAACTTTAATACCCGTTGGAATACCCACAAAAAAAGTAATAAAAGAAAAAACCATTGAAGCATAAGCCGACTGTGTAGAAACAAACATATGGTGTCCCCAAACAAGAAAACCTAGCAAAGCAATAGCCATAGAAGATCCTGCTATAAACTTATATCCAAAGATTCTTTTTTTAGAAAATGTAGCAATTAATTCACTAACAATACCTAGACCAGGAACAATCATAATATAAACTGCCGGATGAGAGTAAAACCAAAAGAAATGCTGAAAAAGCACAGGGTCTCCCCCTAATGCAGGGTCAAATATACCAATTCCAGCAGCTCTTTCCATAATCAATAGAAGTAATGTAATAGCGATAACAGGTGTTGCTAGTATTTGAATTATTGCTGTTGCATATAAACCCCAAACAAAAAGAGGCATTTTAAACCAACCCATACCCTTTACTCGCATTCTATGAATTGTTACTATAAAATTAATTCCAGTAAATATTGAAGAAAAACCCAATATAAATGCAGCCATTGTCATACTAAAAACAGCGCTATCCGTTGATGAGCTATAAGGAGTATAAAAAGTCCAGCCAGTATCAGCCCCTCCTACAACTATTGAATAGATACCAAACAACGACCCTACAACATATACATACCAGCTTGCAAGGTTCGATTTTGGAAAAGCCACATCTTTAGCACCAATCATAATAGGCATCATCAAATTCCCTAAAGCAGCTGGAACTGATGGAATAATAAACATAAAGACCATCATTGCTCCATGCAATGTCATCATAACATTATATGATTTAGAGCTCATTTCTGCTTTTGCAGTCATTAATTCAGCTCTCATACCTAGTGCTGCAAAACCGCCAATTGCAAAAAAGAAAATAATTGCAAATAAATACATAAGCCCGATTCTTTTATGATCTAGCGTGAAAATCCAAGACTTAATACCTTGAGGTGAATTTAAATAATTTTCTTTAAAATATTCTTTCATAGTTCCTTTATTTTAATGTTTTGATATATTCAATTATGCCATCAATTTCTCTTTGAGATATTTCTTCATAACTTTTTGGCATTTGATCAGGATAACCTTTTTTAATTTTTATAGCAGGGTATCTTATTGATTCAGTTATATAGTCCTCGTCAGCAACAATCCCTTTATCCCCTCCCTCATAATAAACAGTACTTCCAAAAAGAGCTTTGAAAGAAGGACCAACACCGCCTTGATTTACACCATTAGAGTGACATGTATGACAATTAAATCTAGTATATCTATCTTCTCCAAGCGCGACACCTTCTAAATCATTAATAACTCTATAATTTTCAGCAACTTTTCTGGCAAACCAATAGTCATATCCGGTATCCCATTGCCCATTGCCATTTTTATCTTCATATTCTTCTTTTGCTGTCCAAACTCCATCACCTATATCTGTAAATTTTTCACCTTTGTCCCATTTACCGTTTTTAACATCTACATAATCTTCTTCTTGGTCCCACTCATTATTCCCATTGATATCTGTAAAAACTTCATCTTTATCATATTTACCATTTTCAACATCAACAAAAGGCTCTCCTTCATCATACACACCATTTCCTATATCTATAAAGGATTCTCCTTGATCCCACTTACCATTCTCATTGGTATCTGTAAAAATTTCATCTTTATCATACTTTTCATTTTGATTAGCATCATTCCATTTCTCAGCTTTCTGAGGCATAACAACTACATGCCCATTCATTTGAGAATGCTTATCTCCGCAGTATTCTGTACAATAAAAATCATACGTACCTACGTTTTCACTTTCAAACCAAAGCTGAGAATATCTGTTTGCCATAATATCTCTTTTAACCCTAAAGTCTGGTATGTACAAACTATGTATGGGCTGAGATAATTCACCTGTCATCATCAGTTTTACAGGAACTCCCTCTGGAACAACCAATGAATCTGATTTAAACTTAGTATCTTCGTAAGGATACATAAAATCAAAATGCCATGCATTTGCATAAACATCAATCTGCATTGCATCAACAGGCCATATTTGCATTCGTAAAAATGATCTTGCACCCCAAAAAAACACAATAATAATTAATATTGTTGGAATAGCGGTCCAAAATATCTCTAATTTTGAATTATGAGAAACTTGTTTTTCTAATTTAGTTCGAACTTCATCACTACGATATTTCTTAACAAAATAAATAATAGTTATTAATACAATTGCAAAAAATGCCGTGCTTGCCCAAAGAATAAAATAATATAAAGGATCAACCTCTTTTGCTAAATTTGATGCAGCTGGTGGCAACCAAATACTTTGCTCTAAATCATTCATTTAAGCCTCTTCCCTATTCTTTCTTGATAAATAGTTATAACCAAAACCAAAACCTACATTTAACACAAACCAAGTACTTGCAAGCTGAACTAAATCAAAAGCTTGTTGGGGATTTTTATTTTCAATATTCCCTTTAAGGCAAGTTAAAGAGTATAATTGATCAAAATCCATACTTGGAGAATTATTTTTCGCATTTA
>MDSZ01254911.1_pt1 | contig 11935 bp, 11 predicted proteins | sample 811201 | NCBI WGS metagenome assembly MDSZ01 (sample SAMN05326647, study PRJNA326480) | marine metagenome | isolation source: seawater | place: Indian Ocean: North | collected 2010 | reverse complement strand
GGTATGGCGGAATTGGTAGACGCGCTAGACTTAGGATCTAGTGCCGCAAGGCGTGGGGGTTCGACTCCCTTTACCCGCACAAATATAGCAAGCGTATAGCTTGCTTTTTTGTTATAGATAATTATATGATTAGTGATAAAAACGTATTTTTGCAGTCTTTTAATATATATATATGAAAATAACACAGAGTAAAGCAAAGGATTTAGTTGCAAAATTAACAGTTGAGGTATCTGCTAGCGATTACCTTGAAAAGGTTAATGACATTTTAAAAGATTACAGAAAGAAAGTTGCTGTACCTGGTTTTAGAAAAGGCAAAACTCCTATGTCAATTATAGAAAAGAAATACAAGACACCTGTTTTAGTTGAAGAAGTTAATAAACTAATTCAAGATGAACTGTATAAGTATATTACTGACAATAAAGTACAAGTATTAGGCTCTCCATTGCCTTTAGATGATAATCAGATTAATTGGAATGAATGTACAGATTTTGAATTTCTTTACGAGGTTGGCCTTTCTCCAGATTTTGATGTAAAAATCACTAAAAAAGACAAATTAGATTATCATAAGATTGATGTTGATGCTAAATTAGTAAAGCAATATTGTGATGATATTGCAAAACGAAATGGAGAAATGAATAGTGTAGATATTTCTAAAGAGGAAGACTTAGTTTTTTGTGCTATTACACAATTAGATGAAAATGGATCAGTGATTTTAGATGGCATTTCAAATGAGGCATCTGTTTCTATGCAACACATTTCTGATAAAGAAATCAAAAAAAGATTTATTGGTCTCAAAGTAAATGATATGTTGAATGTTAATGTGTTGCAGGCATTCAATAATCATACTGATCTTGCAGCTATGCTTTCAATATCAACTGAAGAAGTGAAAAACCTTTCTTTTAAAGATTTTCAATTTACTGTGAAGAGAATAAATAGATTAAAACCAGCAGAGTTAAACAAAGAACTTTTTGACAAAGTTTTTCCAACAGATAACATCAAAGATCTTAAAAAATTTAAAAATCGAATTAAAAAAGAAATTGAAAATCAGTTTGTAAATGAGACTGATAAAATGTTAAAGAATGATGTTGTTACATATTTAATTGACAAATTACAATTAAAATTACCAGATGAATTCCTTAAGAGATGGTTATTAAAAACATCTAAACAGCCAATTAATAAAGATCTTTTAGATAAAGAATATGATATGTATTCTAAAAGTTTGCAATGGCAGTTAATTGAGAACAAAATTTTAGAAACATATAATATTAAGGTTGATAATAATGCTGTTGTAGACTATACTAAAGATATGTTAGTTTTACAAATGAAGCAATATGGGCAGGAAGAACAAGATGATAAGAAACTTACTGAGATTGCAAATAATATTTTGCAAAACAAAGATGAAAAGAAGAAAATATATGATAGAATATTTGATGAAAAAACTTTAACAGTGTATAAAGAAAATTTCAAATTAACAGAAAAGAGTGTTTCTTATGATGATTTTATTAAATTAGCATCTGGTAAATAATAAAAATATTTTTATATGAATTATTCAAAAGAGTTTCAACAATATGCTAAGAAGCATAAAGGAATTAGCAGTATCCATTTAGATAAATTTTATTCAGCATATGGAAATTATATTTCTCCAACAATTATTGAGGAGAGACAGATGAATGTTGCAAGTATGGATGTGTTTTCACGCCTTATGATGGATAGGATTATTTTTTTAGGAGTTCCTATTAATGATTATGTTGCTAATATTATTCAAGCACAATTACTCTTCTTAGAATCAGTAGATGCTGAGAAAGATATTTTAATTTATTTAAATTCACCTGGAGGCGGAGTGTATGCAGGTTTGGGAATATATGATACAATGCAATATATTAGTCCTGATGTATCTACAATATGTACAGGTATGGCAGCTTCAATGGGGGCAGTATTATTATGTGCAGGAGCTAAAGGTAAAAGAACAGCCCTTAAGCATTCAAGGATTATGATTCATCAGCCTCTTGGAGGAGCTCAAGGACAAGCATCTGACATTGAAATTACTGCAAGAGAAATACAGAAGTTAAAAAAGGAATTATTTGAGATTATTTCTAAACATTCTGGAAAATCATATGATACTGTTTGGCAAGATAGTGATCGTGATTATTGGATGACAGCTAAAGAAGCAAAAGAATATGGAATGATTGATGAGGTTTTAGAAAGAAAAAAATAATGAAAAAAGAGAATGTAATTATATGTTCTTTTTGTTCAAAGAATAAACAAGATACCAATATTTTAATTGCTGGTAATTCTGCACATATTTGTGATTTGTGTATACAAAAGGCAAATGAGATTGTTCAAGAAGATATAAAATCTAAGAGCATAGAACATTCTGAGTTTAAATTATTAAAACCAAAAGAGATTAAAAATCATTTAGATGATTTTGTAATTGGGCAAGAAGAAGCGAAAGAAGTTATAGCAGTTGCTGTATATAATCATTATAAGAGAATTAATCAAGCATCTCTTATTGATGATGATATAGAGATAGAGAAATCCAATGTGATAATGATAGGAGGTACAGGCACTGGTAAAACTTTAATTGCTCGATCAATAGCAAAATTATTAGATGTTCCTTTTTGTATTGCTGATGCTACAGTATTAACTGAGGCAGGTTATGTTGGTGAGGATGTTGAAAGTATTTTGACTCGTTTATTACAGTCAGCTGATTATAATATAGAAAAGGCTAAAAAAGGAATAATTTTTATTGATGAGATTGATAAAGTAGCTCGTAAGAGTGATAATCCTTCTATTACAAGAGATGTTAGTGGAGAAGGAGTTCAGCAAGCAATGCTTAAATTATTGGAAGGGACTATTGTGAATGTTCCTCCTCAAGGAGGGAGAAAACATCCTGATCAAAAAATGATTGCTTTAGACACTAAAGATATTTTATTTATTAGTGGAGGAGCATTTGATGGTATTGAAGATCATATTTCTAGAAGAGTTAATAAACGAGTAATTGGATTTAAAACAGAAATAGATACACAGATTAATAATCAGAATATTTTAGTTGATATTTCAGCACAGGATTTAAAATCTTATGGCATGATTCCAGAGCTTATAGGAAGACTTCCTATAATTACACACTTAGATCCATTAGATAAAATAGCTTTAAAACGTATTCTTATAGAGCCTAAGAATTCATTGATAAAACAATATAAGAAGTTATTTTATATGGATAATATTAATCTTATTTTTGATAATAAATCTATTGAAATTATAGTAGATAAGGCAATAGAACTTGGTTTAGGTGCAAGAGGTTTGCGTTCAATATGTGAGATTGTTATGAGAGAATTTATGTTTAATGCTCCGTCTGATCATTCAAAAAAGGAGATTAGGATTACTAGTAAATATGTGAATTCAAAGTTGCAGAGAATCTCTTTGTCAAAGGTTGCTTAAGAAAATAATTTAGTATTATTCTGGACTGTCTATAAAGGGAAATTCTTGATTATCTATTGTTAAAATAAGATTACAATCACATAGAGAATCTCCATAATTAATAATCCTATCTGTATATCCATCTGGAGATATACGTACGGCACCACTTTTTATAAGACATTCTGAAGACAATGAGCATCCTAGATCAAAATATAACGTGTCAATTATCTCAATAGTAAAAGAGGTATTATTAGAGCCGTTCCCACTAGAATTACCAGTTATTTTATAAGAGTCGTCTAGCACATTATCTGTATTTTTTCCATTCACCCATTCTCTGCTTTCATTTAATTCTATATTTACAGAACCACCATTACTTCTAGCAACAATTCCATTAGTTACTTTAATTGAGTAATAGACATTATTATTAGTAAGACCTTGATTTTCTATTTCTATTTCTCCTTTAACAGAATTTCCATTAATGTAATAATTATCAAAATTTATCGTGAATATTGAAGATGTCTCATTTAACAATCCTTTGTATGTAATAATTATTTTTCCGCTTCTAATTTTGTTGTTATAAACACAATTATTATTAAAATTTAGTATTAAAGTGTCGACATCTGAAGTGTCTGTATTATTAGTTAAATAATTTAAACATGTTGTAGATGTTGTGTTTTCATCAAAGCTTTCATAAACTGTTCTTATTACATCATTATAAATATTTTGTGCATATAAGTAGTCTTGTGTTGATTGATTATATCCTATTTGAGGGATTTCAGATATATTTTCATCTTTACAAGAAATAAAAATGATGCTAATAATGCTAAATAATATAGCTGTTTTTTTCATATTTCGCTTTTTTACAAACCTAATTATTTTTTTCTAAAAAAATAAAATCATAGTCATAATCATGATTTTCATCTGCTTTATGTTTTATAATATTAACTTCTTTCCAATTATGATCTAATTCTGGAAAAAATGTATCTCCTTCAAATATATGATGAACTTTGGTTAAATATATTTTATCTACAAGATTAGATTCTAGTGCTAGTTTATATATTTCTCCTCCACCAATTATAAAAGGTTCATCATCATTGTTTGTTTTTGCTATCTCTATACCATCCTCAATAGAACTTACTACTATACATCCTGGCGCTACGTAATTAATATTTCTTGATACAATAATATTTGTTCTATTAATAAGAGGCTTAAATTTGTGAGGTATTGACTCAAAGTTTTTTCTTCCCATTATTACATGATGACCTATAGTAGTGTTTTTAAAGAATGCTAAATCTTTTGGAAGCCTCCATATTAAATCGTTATTTTTTCCTATCACTCCATTTTCTGAGACGGCTACTATTAATGATACTTTCATTTTATATTTGAGTTACTTGATAATTTACATTACGTTCTTTAAGATATCTTCTTACAAAATCAAAATGTTCTCCTAAATATTCAGGAGGGGATATACCAATTCTTTTATATCTTTTATTAATAACAAGATTAGCAACAGCTGTACATGTATATCCAGTTGTCCTTGCCATGGAAATTGTGTTATCTTGATATCTGTCAAGAAGTTCATATTTGTATGTAATTGGGGTTCCATTTTCTATTCCTTTGATAATAATCCTCATAATAGTAAAATCTTTATCTCCTTTTTTCATTTCCCATTTTGGAAAAAGTAATTTAGAGGTCATATCAATTGGTCTGATTTTTGTGCCTTTTATTTCAATTTCTTTATAAGAGAAAAATCCACTTTCTCTTAAAACTTTAATATACTCAATGCATCCTGGATAACGTAAAGTTTTCTCTATCATATTTGGGATATGAGGCATTGTTTGAATTAAAGACCTTAGTCCGTCAGAATTCCAACTTTCTAAAGATCCAATTTCTTTGAAATTTACAATCTCAGTATCTGAAAGAGCTTCTTTAGTAATAATCTTTTTATTTTCTACAAAACGTGCGGGACGAAGATATTCTTCAATTACATCAATTGGGGAGAATACAGCCTGGTATTCGTAAGGCCATTCTCTTCTTTCAGGAAGTCCTCCTACTAAACATTCATAATTTTCTACCTCCATATTTAAATCATGATGTGCTAGAATAATATTTCCCATTCCAGGAGCTACACCACAGTCCATAACAGCAACCACTCCTTTCTTTTTTGCTAAATCATCTAATTTGAATGGATCTTCAGGGTAAAAAGAGATATCTACAATATCTTTACCTAATTCAATTACATTTTTCATCATTTCATAACCCATAAAACCTGGAACTGCTCCGATGACTAAGTCTGCATCTGATATTAATTTAGATAATTGATTTTTATCAGATATATCAGCTTTTATTTTATTGATATCTTTATTAAGTTTTTTTAAGTTTTTTTCTGAGATATCTACTGCTGTTATATAATGTTGTTTTGACAAATCTTTTGCTATAACACTACCAACTAATCCTGAACCTAAGACTGTAATATTTCCCATTATATTGCTACTTTACCTTTAATATGAGGATGAGGATTGTAATTTATTAATTCAAAATCTTCATATTTAAAATCAAAAATATTTCTTCTTTCTTTATTTATTTCCATAATTGGCAACCCCTTACATTCTCTAGTTAATTGTAATTTTACTTGTTCAAAATGATTTGTGTAAATATGAGCATCTCCTAATGTGTGTATAAAATCACCTACTTCTAAATCACAAACTTGTGCCATCATCATAGTTAGTAATGCGTAAGAAGCAATATTGAAGGGGACACCTAAAAAGATGTCTGCACTTCTTTGGTAGAGCTGACAAGATAATTTACCTTCTGCAACATAAAATTGAAAGAAGGCATGACAAGGAGGTAAAGCCATTTGTTCAATCTCTCCTACATTCCAAGCACTAACAATAATTCTTCTGCTATCAGGGTTGTTTTTTAAAGTATCTACCACTTGAGTGATTTGATCTATATGCTTCCCATCAGGTGCTGGCCAAGATCTCCATTGGTAACCATAAACATGACCTAGATCTCCATTTTCATTTGCCCATTCATCCCAAATACGAACCCCATTCTCTTTAAGATATTTGATATTTGTATCACCTTTCAAAAACCAAAGTAGTTCGTGAATGATTGATTTTAAATGTAGTTTCTTTGTAGTAACACATGGAAATCCTTTTGATAAATCAAATCTCATTTGGTAGCCAAATACACTTTTTGTACCTGTTCCTGTACGATCTTCTTTTAGCGTTCCGTTTTGCATCACATGTGACATTAAATCTAAATATTGTTGCATTTATTCTATAATTATTTTTTTTATATAATCATTCCGATAATAACAGCTGTAAATAAAGAAGCTAATGTTCCTGCAATTAATGCTAATATCCCTAATTTTGATAAATCTCCTCTTCTCTCTGGAGCTAGCGCTCCAATTCCGCCAATTTGTATACCAATAGAAGCAAAGTTAGCAAAGCCACATAAAATATAAGTGGCTATTATTATTGATTTTTGTTCAAAAAACAAACCTGCTTTTTTCATTTCACCTAAGGACATATATCCGATAAATTCGTTCAATACTGTTTTTTCTCCAAGTAATTGCCCCACCAAAAACATATCTTCTTTACATACGCCCATTAGCCAAGCAATTGGTGCAAAAATATACCCTAATATCATATTAAATGAAAGTTCAGAATATTTCGTATGATTAGCAATCCAAGCATTTAGAGAAGTCCAATCACCTATTTTTAATAAAATGTAATTTGCCATTGAAATTAGAGCGATAAATACTAATAACATGGCTGCTACATTTACAGCTAACTTGATTCCGTCAGTTGTTCCATTTGCAATTGCTTCTAGAGGGTTAGTTCCCATATCACTCTTTGCTACTTCTAATTTGGTTTCAAATTCTTCTTTTTCTGGAAATAACATTTTGGAAGCTACTATAGCAGCAGGAGCAGACATTACAGATGCTGCTAATAAATGTTTTGCAAATATTATTTGCTGCAGAGAATCATTACCACCTAAAAAACCTATGTATGCGGCTAATACTCCACCAGCAATGGTTGCCATTCCTCCACTCATAAGACATAGCATTTCTGACATAGTCATTTTATTTAAGTAGGGTTTTACAAGTAGCGGAGACTCTGTTTGTCCTAAAAATATATTACCGGCTGCTGCTACACTTTCAGGACCTGACAGATGCATTATTTTTTTCATTACCCAAGCAAATCCATACACTATTTTAGGGATAATGCCCCAATAATAAAACAGAGAAGTAAGTGCTGAGAAAAATATAACGGTTGGCAAAATCATAACTACAAAATTCATGAGTGGAGATTCAATAATACCTGTTTCAAATGATCTAAACAGAAACATAGTTCCATCTTGGGTGAATGAAATAATTTTAGTAAATATTTTTCCAACAAATTCAAATCCGGAAGACACGACAGGAACTTTTAGAATGAGTAGTGCAAATAGAATTTGAACCCCTAATCCTTTTATAACCAAATTCCAGTCAATTCCTTTTCTATTTTTACTAAACAAAAATGCAATAAGCAAAAGAGAAAGTATTCCTAAAAATCCTCTAAAAAGTGAAGTAATGGAAAAGCTGGAAGTAGTAATAGGTCCAATTTTTGCTTTTTGAAAAGAAAAGTTAATTCCATTTTCATTTAATACTAATCTATTTTCTAAGAATGAAATTTTATAATTACGTATTTTGTCGGTTGGGATTGTGTATTGAAAGGTTAAGATGTCTTCTGTAATTTTCCAGGCACCTTCAGCTTGTAAGGGGACACTACTTAATTCATATCTAAAGGTGCCGTCTTTTTCTATTAACATGAAATCCCCTTCTACAATGGGTTTTAAATTTTCCTGATTATTGTTATTCTCAAAATGAATACTCTCAAAAAGCCATTTTCCTACAATATTGCTTGAATAAGCATAATTAAATATACATAATAAAAGATAAGTTAATATAACTTTCCTCATTTTTTAATTAGATTTTCTTCTATTTATTTCGTCTCTTATTTCAGAAGCCTTTTCATATTCTTCTGCTTCAATTGCTTGCTCAAGTATTTCATTTAATTCTTTAATGCTATAAGATGTAATATCTTTTTTAGAAGTTTTGTCTTTTTTTTCTTTTAGATCGGTTTTTGTTTCTTTTTTTGGAGAATTAATAATTATCCCTGCTCTTTCAAGTATATTTTCATAAGTAAATATTGGACAAGCATATCTTATTGCTAGTGCAATTGCATCAGATGTTCTAGCGTCTATAGATACTTCTTCTCCAGTGCTTTTGTGTTTACAGTAAAAAGATGCATGAAATATCCCTTCGATTAATGTATGAATAATCACTTTTTGGATTACAATATTAAATTTTTCTCCAAAGGATTTGAATAAATCATGAGTTAAAGGCCTGCCTAACTCCTCGGTCCCATCCAGGGCAATTGCAATAGATCTAGCTTCACACCATCCTATAACTATAGGAAGTTGTCTATTTCCAATGGTTTCATTTAGCAATAATACATAAGCATTGTTTTGAGAGTCACTTTGTCTTATTGCTGCAATATCTAACTGAATTAAATCCAATATTATCTTTCTAGTTTTTTAATTTCATTTATTAGTTTAGGAACTACTTCAAAAGCATCTCCAACTATTCCATAATGAGCAGCTTTAAAAAACGGCGCTTCAGGATCAGAATTAATCGCAACCATTATTTTAGATGAATTTACACCTGCCAGGTGTTGTATTGCTCCAGAAATTCCAATAGCAATATATAAGTTTGGAGAGACTACTTTACCAGTTTGACCTACATGTTCAGAATGTGGTCTCCAGCCAATATCAGAAACGGGCTTTGAGCATGCTGTTGCAGCTTGTAATGTTTCTGCTAGCTCTTCAATTAGCCCCCAATTTTCAGGACCTTTTAATCCTCTTCCTCCTGAAACAATTACTTCGGCTTCAGATAAAGAAATTTTTCCGCTGCTTTTCTTTGTGTTTTTTATAGTTATTTTTGATGTGTTGGAATAATCAGGATTTTCAATTTTAGGAGTCTTTTTATTTTCAATTAATTCAAAACAATTTGGATTAACACACAATATTGTTTTCTCAGTATCTATTTTTATTAATTCAATTGCTTTAGATGAAAATGCTTTCCTTGTTATTGTAATGGGAGAAATGTTACTTGGTAGAGTAATAACATTAGTTACAAGTCCTGCTTTGATTTTTGCTGACAATCTAGGAGCTATCATTTTTGAAGAGTATGTGTTGGAAAAAATAAAAACATCAATTCCTTCTGAGATTCCGTTAATTATATTTGAAACAGATTGACTATCACTCTTTGTAACTTCAGGATAAGCCAATATTCTTTCAACACCATAATCACCAAGTTTATTTAATTCATTATCTTCAACCTCCCCTAATGAGATAGCGATTAGATTTGTATTTAGAAGTTTTGTTATTTCACTTGCGTAAGAAACTGCTTCATATGTACTTTTTCTAAAAGTACCTTCCCAATTTTCTGCATAAACTAATACTGACATATTTATTCTAGTTTAAATTATTTTTTCGTCTTGATGTAGTAGGTCAACTAATTCTTTTACATTATTTGCATCTATAAATTTACATTCCCCCTTTTTCTCTGGTATTGAAAATTCTATAGATGTTGTTAGATTTGAATTGTCAATACTTTCAATTACTTGTAAAGATTTTGTTCTTGCTTGCATAATTCCTCGCATGTTAGGAATTTTTAATTCAGATTCTTGTACTAATCCTTTTTGTCCTCCAATTACTATAGGCAATGTAGTTGATAATACTTCTTTTCCTCCATCAATTTCTCGAGTTGCATCTACATGCCTATCATTAATATCCAATTTAATACATGCATTAATAAAAGGATGATCTACTAATTCTGCAATAATTCCAGGAACAGATCCCCCATTATAATCGATAGATTCTCTACCGGCAATAATTAAGTCAAAAGAATTATTATTTATATAGTTTGCAATTTCAATTGCAGTAGAATAACTGTCTTTAGGTATTTTATTTATTCTTACAGCATTATCTGCTCCAATTGCTAAGGCTTTTCTTATAACAGGTTCTATAGAAGGTTCGCCAACACTTATTACAGTTACTTCCCCACCTGATTGCTCTTTAAGCATAATAGCTTTTGTTAGTCCAAATTCATCATAAGGATTAATAACAAACTGCATATTACTTTTATCAAGTTCAGTTTTATTGTTTGTAAAATTAATTTTCGATGTAGTTTCAGGTACACTACTTATACATACTAGGATTTTCATACTATTTAAAATTGATTTACAAATTTAATAAAAAGCATAAAAATAAAGACATAAATAATTGTTCGATTTTATATGTTTAATACATAATGTTTTGTAATTTATAATCTTATCTAAATATATAGTTTAAATACTTTAAAAGTATTACTTTTGTGGACTTTAATAAAGAAAGAATTAATAATTAAAATTTATAAAATAAATAAAAAATGGAGAATATATTAAAAAATTATATTGTTGACTTTTTGCCTTTATTTGGGATATTGGCACTAGTATTTGTTGTATGGAAGAATCTTTGGGTATCTAAACAGGATTCTGGTGACGAAAAGATGCAAAGAATTGCTAAGAATATTGCTGATGGAGCAATGTCATTTTTAAAAGCAGAATACAAATTACTATCTATATTTGTATTTGCGGTATCTATACTGTTATATTTTAAAGGCCAAAATGATGTAGATTCTACAGGTTTAGTTGCTGTATCTTTTGTAGTTGGTGCTATTTGTTCAGCTTTAGCAGGATTTATTGGTATGAAAGTTGCAACAAAAGCAAATGTACGTACAACACAAGCAGCTAGAACATCATTAGGAAAAGCTTTAGAAGTAGCATTTTCAGGAGGCTCTGTTATGGGATTAGGAGTTGTAGGCCTTGGAGTTTTAGGTCTTAGTTCTTTATTTGCAATTTATCAAAATATTGAATCATTAAATAGTACGCAGATGGTGCTAAATGTTCTTTCAGGATTTTCATTAGGAGCTTCTTCTATAGCATTGTTTGCTAGAGTAGGAGGGGGAATTTATACTAAAGCAGCAGATGTAGGGGCTGATCTTGTAGGAAAGGTTGAAGCAGGAATCCCTGAAGACCACCCATTGAATCCAGCAACTATTGCAGATAATGTTGGAGATAATGTTGGAGATGTTGCAGGTATGGGAGCAGATTTATTTGAATCATATGTTGGTTCTATTATAGGTACAATGGTATTAGGATCTGTTATAATTACACCAGATTTTGGAGGTTTAGGAGCAGTATATTTACCATTAGTATTAGCAGCAGTTGGTATAATCATGTCTATTATTGGTACATTTTTTGTGAAAGTTAAAGATGGAGGATCTCCTCATAAAGCATTAAATCTTGGAGAGTTTGGTTCTGCCGTATTAATGATTATAGCATCTTGGTTTGTAATTAACGGAATGTTAGGTGAAGGTACAGGAGGATTACAGTTTGGTGCTTCTGGAGTATTTTATGCTACTCTT
>MDSZ01019639.1_pt1 | contig 11935 bp, 7 predicted proteins | sample 811201 | NCBI WGS metagenome assembly MDSZ01 (sample SAMN05326647, study PRJNA326480) | marine metagenome | isolation source: seawater | place: Indian Ocean: North | collected 2010 | reverse complement strand
TTACTGCTACACTATCGTTAGATGGATTTCTATTTGCCTGAATAAACTTGTCTACTGCTACTAATAATGATGGGTCTACGACCTTAACAAGTTTTTCGGGGTCTTTACCTTTTACTTCATCTTGTGATGTAATTCCATCTGTATTAAATACTAAAATATCAGGGTCACTTTGAATTACCTCTACAACAGGTGAATTGTCTGGCGTATCAGGCGAGTTCGTTGTTAACGAATCACTTGTTATTCTACAACCCAAGTAAAACAGATTATTCAGATTACCTGTTAATCTATCGTCTTGAACTTGTGCAAAATGGAATGACGCTGAGTTTGCGAATGTAATTCCTAATGAAGCACTTTCTTCAGTTGAATAAAAATATCTTGGCTCTAATGCGTGTCTTGATAATCTTGAATCTAATATAGTTGAACCTGTTGGTGAGTATTCCCAATAACCATTTGAACCTGTAAAGTATTCACCTGATGCCGTATTAAATAATGCGATGTCGGTGAACTTATATATTGATGGTTTGAATACATCTCTTTCAAGACTTGCCGTATAAGTTAAGTAAGAACCTGATACAACATTTAATATACTAACACCATTAGAACTAAACTGATGTTGTGTGTAATCTATGTTGTCTGGTCTCTTAAAATTGTTTCTTTCAAATACATGAGGTTCAATTAGTATACCTTTATGCCAATCTGCTCTCGCAGGAACTATTTGTTTCATACTATCAAAGATTGACATATCATATCTTGATAACATTCCTATTAGAATATTTAATGCAGTACCTCTATTATATTTTTGGAAATAGTTTCTTGCTCTAAAGTCTAATAAATCATATCCATCTATATTTCTAACATCAGTATCACCAATTAAGTCATCTACACTAAAGTAACCTTCTGATGCGTAGATATCAAAATTAACTTGGTCCGTTGTTGAAAAGTAAGTTCCTAATAGATTAGAATCATTTGGAGCTTGGTCGTATTGACTTACTTCATTTGTTTTGAAATGTTGTAGTGGTCCTTGTAAAGATGATGATTCTATTCTTACTTTATTATTACTAAGGTTCAATGCACCAACAGATGGAATCGATACAAAGTATGTATCAGACTCACCAGATAAATGTTCTGGTTGACCATGTTCATATGAGGCTGATAAAATAAATCCTCGGTCTGACGCCGTAAAGTGTTGGTTAGGGTGTCTTGAACTGATTGAACCACTAACTGAATTAAATGTACTATCAGGAAATATTCTATAAAGAACATTCTCATATGAAGTGTCAATATCTAAATCAGTTGTGTTGTCATCAGAAAAATATGCCTCTCTATTTGCAGCGTGACCTTGAATAACTTCTGCACTTAATTTCTTTTTGTAATATCTTATTTCTTGGATACTTGCAGTTGAGGTTGTTCCAAGATAAGGTGACATTAGTTTGTTATTGTCAGATGAACCACTTGAATTCCAAATAAAGTTCCAATTATTACTTGTTGTCGATGCCGTTGGTGTTGCTAATATATCACCAAAGTCATCTATATATGCCGCCTCTAAATGATATCCACCTGACGCTGATGAGAATCCGATAACTACATCTCGTTCTTTTACATATGGGAAGTAAGATGAACTTATTTGTATTAGTGGTGAACCACCTCTAAGTCTCAATCTAGCTTTTTGTGTTGTTTGTACATAGTCCCAATGTAGGTCAATCTGCCCACCATCTTTTTGGTTTAGTCTATATACAGTATGATTGGCTTTTGGAAGTTTACCTACATATTCAATTGTTTTTGGTCTATGTCCGTTTATAGTATCCCAAATATGTTCACCTCTATTTTTACCATCTAATTGTAATTTGTAAACATATCTTTCGTGTTCGTATACATTTTTATCTTCTGGAACTCTTGGTCCACCATACTCTCTAATCTTTAAGAATGCACTTGGTATACCATAGGATGCGATTAGTGTTTTGAATGACCTAGCAGTACCTTTTGTTTTGTATATGCCTGGTAGATTGTTTAATAGTCTTCGCCAAGTTTCGTGAACAATTTCTTTTGTTGGTTTAGAATATAAAGAACCTGATTGTATTGGATTACCACTTTGATTTATACCAAACTCGTATTGCCACAATCCAACATCAGAATATCCGTTAAATAGTTTCCATCCAAATGAACTTGCAATTATGTCAATTAAGTCATTAGCTAATCCATCTTTAGGGTGTTCTTCTCTTTCATTTATTGTTGTTAAAGACTTTATGTAATTCCAAGATATATCAAAGTGTTGTCCTAACATATCAACAAATGTAATGTACTCTTCGTTAAGTTTATCGTCTGCAAGATTTATAGGAATGACTCCTCTTAACTTTGTTGGGTTTTGAGCGTCATACAATGAAGCACTTGCAATAGTCGTGTTAAACCAATTTGAACCTTGACTCGATGTACTATGATACAATACATCAGGATTTCTTGTTTGTTTTGGATATGGGTCTATTCTAAATTCTGATGATGAAAAATGTGTATAGAGATTTGAATCATGATTATAGTGTAACCAATATTCAAAATCATCAAATGTTCCTTTGAGTTCATCTCGTCTTCTTGCTGAAGATGATATATTCACTAATGCTTCAGACCCACTTACATTATTTAATACACCAATTCTTCTGTCAAATGCCTCTATCTGTTGTAGTTTATAGTAGTAGTTTCTAACTCGCTCTTCAGCCGAAGAAAAGTTAATAAAGTTTTTAAAATCAGAATAGTCTATATTTAATTTTACATTTCCAAGTGACCCACTAAAAAACTTATCTATAATTTTTTGTTGCGTAGGTGAACCTGCGTCTAATAATGATTGCCATGTTTCAAAGTCACCACTACTTCCTTTGTTGTCGTCTAAGTCTATATTAAAGTTAGGGTCTGAAAAGAAATCTGTTTGAATGTTTTCTAATTGTTTAAATAATATAACTCTATCGATGTAAGATTTTTGTAATTGTACACTTGCACCAATAGTATCATTTACACTTATTGAATCTGGTAGAGGAGTATATAGTTTTATTATCGCCTCGTCAATAGATGTTAAGTTTGGATTTAGTGATGTATATTTTACACTCCATTGACTTGGTGCACTTAAATGAACACCAACACCACCACCTGGACTTCCTTGATTGTAGTATCCAGCCAACTCTACTGAAGCTCTCATTAATTCTTCATCAACATCTTGTGGTAATGAACCTGATGTTGTTACACTTGCTAATGAAAATTTTCTAACCCAAGATAATGTTGTGTCAGGGTTTTGTTTTATTTTAAATTCATCAAATTTACCCGTAACCTCGAAGTGCCATTTGTTGGGTAAGTTAGGTTGAGTTTGTTTCCAATAGTTTGAAACAATAACTTCAGTAAAGGTATTGAAGTCTGTTTCACCTTGGTCGTTTAATCCAGCTTCAAGTGCGTTATCGTTTACAGGAAACCAAATACTATTAGGAGTGTCGCCTGGAGGATATGGTAAAAATTGTTCTTGCTCACCAACTATTTGACCATCAAATATTGCATTCGTAACTGGTATTAATTGGTTACCACCAAGATTTATCATCACTGGTGTATATCTATCATTTAGTGTAAATGAATTTGAACCTGCGGGTGGTAGGTTGTTATACAAAGCGGCGAATTGTTCTAATCCACCTTGTGCAGTTGGTCCTACGCCTGTTACTTTTATTTCAGTTCTATCACCTGATATTTCTGTGATTTTTACATTTGGTAACTTGTGAAGAAAATTGTATACAACACTATATGTACCTTGATTAAACCCAGCCGCTCTAGCGTCTTGTTCTGGTTTTACATAAACAGTATAACCTTGTTGTTCATCACCTATTGTTGTAATCTGTGATTCACCACTAGCTACTAAAGACGCTCCTGCGTAAAAGTGTTTTTCTAAAACTGCGTTTGATATGCCAGGTATTCCAGTAACATCAACTTGTGTAAAAGGCACTTTGACTTTGTTAGCATTTAACAATGCTTGGTCACCATTATCGAAGTCTTGACCATAAGTTGGCCCCTTCGATAATACATCGTCTTGATTAAAAAATCTATCTAATGCCATTCTTCAAATCCAAAAATTTTCCGTTATACAAATTTTCTCTAATTCTTTTGTTTACTTTGGATACTGTATAAAAATCATATCCTTCAATTTCATATAACCCATTTACTAATTCTTTTACTCTAAAAGTTTTTGGCAACTCTCTTTCACTAAGAACTTTACCATTCATTGTTTTAAGACTTCTTTTATGATTCTTGATTCTTTTAAATACATTTTTAGATTTAGATGGTCTTTCACATTTTTTTCTAATACCTAAGTGGTCTTGCCATAAAGCTTCATTAGACCATTTAATATCAATAAACATATTTCTTTCAAATCCTAAAATCATAGCCGTATCTAATATTTTTTTTAAATAGGTGTAATCTTTTATTTCGTTTCTTAAAACTACATCAACATCCATAGTTGGTATGTTTGCTCCGTAAATATTTTCTGCAAACGCCCCAACCAAATAAACTTTGTAGTCTGATAAATCTACTTGTCTATTTAGTTCGTTCCACCAACCTTTGAACTTATCATATCTTGGTTGTTCCCAAGGTGTGGTTGTTTCAATATTACCTATTTTAAAATAAAACATTATACTGCCAATCTTTGGTTGTATTTATCTAATAACTTTTGTCCACCAAACAAATCAAATGCTATATATGAAACTTGAGTTCCTATCCAATTTGTAAGTTGTCCCATGAGTGTTGGTTTTTTAATTACACCCATTTTATATCCCATGTACTCTGTCCATGGTTTAAATATTTTATATGCAAACTTAGTGTTGTTAGGATTCTTTCTCATATACTTAACAACTTTTCTAGCCCACATTTGATATCCGATTACCAACCTTGGGTCTTTATCAAACATCATATCACCATATCTTTCATCTGCATTCCATAATCTTTCAGATAAAAATCCTTGTCTATATAGTTCGTTACAAATAATTTTGTTTCCGTATCCACTTCCACCCGTTCCTAAATTACCATATGGTGGGTCTAAGAAACCGTAACCTGCCGACCCATTACTATCATAGTCGTAATCGCCGCCACTTGAACCACCACTTGAACCACCCGTACTTCCTTGTCCACCTTGACCACTTGCGTTGCTATTTCCGGCACCACTACCTGGTCCTGCAGAACCACCACCTTGATATGGCCATGTGTCTGGTGGGAATCCGTAACCATTTGGAATTAAAACTCCATCCTCACCTCTTATGAATGGTGGCCATACTCCTGAATCAATGTTACTTGGAATTGTTTGTACTGGACCTGATAAATATGTTCCACCTATTTGAGCTCCAATTCTAGCTCTTTGTCTGACAACTTGATTAGGTACAACATTTCTTACTGGAAAACTTAACTCTTTAATTTCAACATCAAAGTTAGATGATATATCTAATTGAGAGTATCGGTCACCTTTTGATTTATCACCATCGTTTCCATCAACATCTACAAAATAGATATTACCATACTCAATACCTTCTTCAGTTATTGGATATGATATAATCTGTCCTCTGACATTTCTATTTATATTTCTTATTGCCATTATCTAACTACCTTAAAGTAAAAGTTGTCATCGTAATATTTTATGTCACTTCCTTGGTCAACTCTAAAACAGAACTTGTAGAATCTTTCTGGTTGTAGTCCGTTAAACCAAAAGTTAAAATAGTTACCACTTGCGTCACAACTTAACTTTGTGTAGTTTGTATCGAATGGAATGATAACTTGTTCGGTTTGAGAATCGACTACCGAGTAATATGATGTACTTGGTAAATACTTTACTGTCTTTAAAGGAGTTGATGAAAATGTTCTTGTAGGATATCTTTCTCTACCAAAAACTCTAATCTTAGCCTTTGAAGATTCTTTATATTCAGTTGAAAGATTTTTAACATATACAATAAGGTCATCGCCTGTTAACGCTTCTAATGAACCTGTTACAAAAGTAGAGTCGTCCCACCTTGTTTCCAATACAGGTGGATAAATTGTATGTGTGTCTGATGAAAAGAATTTTATTGAACCAAATTTAGTAGTCGAGTTTTCATCTGCTTTGGATTTTTTAATTATGAATCCGTTATTTGCTCTTGTACCATTTATCCATTCATTTACATATTCTGTTACTGGTACATCTAAATTGTTGGTTGCTTTAGTAAAACTCTGAGTATAATGTGTGCCTGCACTAAATGATGATGTGAACCATGTTCCACCACCCGATGTCGTATTATGATGCGCTTCCCATAGTGTATCATGGAATGCTGACCCTGTTGTGTCGTGGTCTACTGAACTTATAGAAAAGTTGTCTATCGAAGCACTTGATTGTATTGAACTCCCACTTGCAAAGAATGTCCATCTAAATAAATGTTCTCCTGTTTCTCTTGCTTGGAATTTTATAGTTGGGGTATAACTTGATGTTAAGTATCTTATAGAATTATCATAATCATTTACATCTACAAATCTACCTGTTGGTGTTTGTATTCTAAACTCAATACCTAATGCACTTCCATCTGCACTTTGTCTTGGGAAACTGCCAGTATCGATTGTAAAACTTGCAGTATAGTTTGCACTTTCTTGTAAATTGAACTTTCTGTTTAGTGATGCCCCACCATTGTTTGATGCCGTCATTGTAAGAACATCATTTGATATAAATGCAGAGCCCGTAATTCCTTCTGAGTTTGCCAATGTATCATTGATAACATATGTTGATGGTAACCCACTTATATTTACAGAGAACTGGTCAAGTACTAATTGGTTAGCAGGCGCTTTCTTAAAAAACAAGAAATTATCAATTGACCCTGCTGAACCATCTGCTCCGTTATTATCGAAGTAAGTAAATTGTAATTTGTGTACACCTGGCATACTTGCGGTAAATGCCATCTTGTATGTTGCAGTACTTGTCAATGATTCTTGGAAGTTTGTTATTTCATTGTTTAATAAAGACCCACTTGGATTTACAACATTAAAGTCAACGCCTGATAATGTTTCTCTATTAAAGTCAAACTCCACATTATATACTTGACCTACTTCTAATGAGGATGATAGGTTTGCAGTACCACCACCAAACTCGGAAGCGGACATCGCCATTCTACCACCTGAAACAAATAGTAATGGTTCGTCACCATTTGAACCTTTTATCTTATCTACTAATTCAAATCCACCAAGACCAGATACAAAATCAATAGATGATATCAAAGAGTTTATTTTAGAAGTGTCTCTTGCTTGACCTACTAATGCTCCTGCAACACTCCATGTTCCACCTGTCGTAGGACTTGTCCAAGTACATCCTTCTTCGTGATGTGGGTTATCTACCTCTTGTCCTAATCCCTCTACCCATGAATCTTTTATTGGATAAACAAATAAATCATAGTTATCTTGTATTTCTTTACTTTCAATGTTTTCTAATCTTAGTCTATATTCTGGTGATGTGATAGTACCATCTACTATTGAACTTGAAATCTCTCTTAGGTTAAATGATACCAATGCTCTACTATTACCTAATAAGGTTGTTGCGTCTGAATCATACAACTTACCTACCTCAAGTATTTCGTCTTTACCAACATTTTGGTCTTTACGCTTTGAGTCTTCGTAAATTGTAGTATCTTTATTTGAATATATTCTGTAAATCATGTTTTAACCTTTAAAATAATGGTACTACTCTACCTCTAATATCTTGGTCTGGATACTTTACTTCAAATATAGATGGGTCTTTTGGTGGGTAAACCACACCATTTCTTGTTGCCCCTTTTATATCGTATCTTTTATTTGAATAAGTTCCACCACTTTTGTTAGTTATTTGTAAACCACCAAGCCCATCCTTGTCTGGTCTTACAACACTCTGTACACCATCAACCTCATCTAACATTACATAAAGGTCTGATAGTAATATTGGTTGATTGATACTTCTTTTATCAATTTTAAAATAATCTCTAATCTTTTGAATACATTTAAGAAGAATGTCATTTGAGTTGTAGTTTGGTTTAACAACTATTTCAAAGTCAACTCCTATATTAACAATGTACCCGTCTTTAATATTGATTGCGTCTGTAAGTATTCTATAATATGATAAAAAGTTTCTTAAGTTTTGTTTTGTTGCCGCATTTAATACAGTAAGTTTTTTATTGTCATCATATCCTAAACAATAGTAGTTTATGGCTAACGGATTTAAAACTTGGTTGTTTTCACCACCATCATCAAGTTGGGTTTTGATTTGAAAATCAGGAGCAACAAACGCTTTTGCTATTGAACCAAATTGTGGTGGTAGTGCGTATGCTCTAACTAAGTAGTCTTCTCGTGTGACATTTCTGTTCTGTGCACTAAAGTAAGCTTTTGCGTTTTCTCTTACTTCTTCTACCTCTTCTTCAAACTTACCACCTACTGCCGGATTTTCGTTTGTTACTGCAATCGATTGTTTTGCTTCATTAAATAAAGCAGAGTCCAATCCAATGCCTGTCGTTTCGATTGTAATATCTGCAACTCCATTTAGGTCACCTGCGATTACATTATCAACGACTCCTTTACCAACTCTATAAGTTACTGTTAATGTTTGGTTTGCAGGTGCAACTCCATATGTTTTTGAATATAAAAAGTTTGATGGGTCTAATCCTTGATTGAGGTTTCCACTTGCGTTGTATAATGCAGAACCAACATTATCAGGATTAGGGAGTAACTCTTCATCTGCGTTAGCAGATACGCCTGCTCCAAATTGTATTTGTATTTCACCATCATCGGTTACTCTTGTTATATATCTCTTTGGAACTTTTTTAAGTTTTAGTAATGCTGGCGTCTCATTTGAAAACGCTGAATATCTTAACGAATAGTCACTTGTATTTGGAGTTTCTTCAAATACTGTTTCTTGTCCAAGGTAATCTACTTTTGTCCATGATTCACCATCATCGTCTGTAATTTTAATTACATCTATCAATCCATCTTCATCAGCTAACTTTATTTTATCGTATACTTTTGGTGTACCAAAAACAAACTCTTGTGTTTTTTCTTTACCACTCGTAGCTTGTACATATTTTTTTAATAGATATTTTACAGGCAAGTTTGTACTATCATCAACTTGATATACTGATGTTTCAGTTGGGTCAAATGATGATGAGTAATTAAATCTAACTTTTTGATTTGTGGTAAACTCAATTTCACTATCTGACTCGGCGACTATCTTAGCACCCTCTTTTATACTTAGTGCGTAACGCCAATCAGGTCTTACATTTACACCACTACCAATCGCCGGTACTAATTGAAACATTGCGATAGTAGTTGTTGCTGGTACATTTAGTTTTGGTTTATATCCATACGCTTGTGAAATTGCGAATATGTTTTTCTTTTCTTGTGCCTGTTCTAAGATTGATTCTCTAAGTTGCACATCAGTATAATAAGAAAGTACATCACCAACATATGATGATAATTCTAACATCATCATACCTGGAGACGATTCATTAAAATCGTTAAATGTCTGTGGAAAATAAGTTTTTGTAAAGTCTACAAGGTTCTGTCTTATAGAACCAAACTCCCTACCTATTAACTTAACATCTTTCTTTATATCTTTTGCCATATCTTATTACCCTATGCTATTGATAGACCACCTTGGTTGTCTACCTCTAATATAATTATCTGGTTTGCGCCAGTTTCTCCTACTGAAAATGAAAAAGTAAAATTAATTCTGTTTTCGTCTTCTAAAGGTTCTACTTTAATTTCTTCCATTTTGATATAAGGTAACCAAAATGCTATGTCTTTTTCTATACCTTCTTTTAGTTTATTTAAAAGAGGTTCGGTTATTTGTTCAAATAAAAAAGAGGGAATGTCCGTTCCAAATAAAGGTTGTAGTGGTCGTTCACCCTTTCGTGTAAGTAACAAATTTTTTAGATTAGAAAGTGCTTGGTCTTCTGTTGTCATGGTACTACGAAATATTGGAGCTCCACCCAATGGAAACGGAATTCCAATCGCCGTATTTTTTTTTAAATCTAACGGATTAATTTTTTTCGTAGGTCTGTTAGCCATTATACTCTACCTTTTTTCTTATCTATTGCTTTCATTAAACCTGAATAATCTTTTGTTAATGCTTGTCCGACACTTGAATTCATAACGGCGTTTACATCAACTGGTTTACCATCAGAGTCTTGTGTTGGTATCATTGATTGTGGTGTTGGTGAACTACTAAGTCCCATCATCGATGCCATAGTTGCTCTATCCATTCCTTGTGCATTATTTGCAGTCAAAGTCCCACCACCCATTGTTGGCCAATTATCAACTGTTTCATTTAATAAATCGGAAAATTTTCCGTCTTTAAATTTAACATTTGGTTTCTTAACCTTTTTTGTTGGTTGAGGTTTTTTCATCTCTTGAATTACAGATTCACGAATTGCAAGTTTTTCTTTTGCTACTTGTTTTCTGACCTCTTCTTTTATTAACAATTTTATTGCTTTTACAAATTTATTAGTGTCCATAATAATAAATAGTTTTATTTTAATTAATTTTTCATTAAATTTAACTCTGTCGTTATTTTTGCAATCTTACCTTTTATGGTACTTGTTTTTCCTACCAATACGCCAGATTGTGCTCCTAAAAGAACATTCGGTCCACCTGGTGGTGGCGGTGGTGGAACTAAACCACCACCCGTTAGGGCGCTTGCGAATGAATTGACTGCATTATTTAACGCATCGAGTTCGTTTTTAATTTCGTCTATTTGTGTAAACATATTATCCATCGCAGCTTTCCACGCTGGTGTTGAAATGTTTACATCTGCCGTACCTGCTAAGATAACTCTATCCGATTTAGCATTTAGTAAAACTCTGTCTGAGTTTACCATCATCTGTGGGTCACCAAATAAGTTTGCAGGTGTTACTCCCAAAGAAAATGGATGTGCTTGGCTCAAAGATATTTTTTGTTTAGATGTTAAATAGACTGAGGTGTCATCTTCGTTAACATCTTCTATAACAAATGTATTCCAGCCACTTGTGTTTTGAGTGTTTCTTAATATACTAATTGGTGATGTTGCGTCACCTTTCCAACTTGGGTCTTGTGTAGTGTTTGCACCTGTCGGAGTGTATCCAAGTCTAATTGATTGTCCAAATCTTCCTTCAATCATTACATCACCACTAAATGGTTGTAATGCGGATACATCTTTTACTTCTTCAAACCCAAACTCAAAACTAAATGGTTTTGTAGAACTTGCGTTTGGATTACCTGCCGCAGCTTCAGAATATCCACCAGCGTCAGCACCATCACCTTTTAATGTAGTGTATCCTTTTGGAAGTGCGTTGTGATTTGTATTTCTTTGTAATGATAGTGGAGTTACATAATAAAGTCTTGACCTAGCCGCAAATGCATTTGAGTCAGGACCTCTTTCGTTAATGACATAAACTAATTCACCAACAACAGGTATTCTTTTTATATTAGTATCCAACGGATATGCGGTTCTTTCCGTTTCACTTCTACCTGATGCGTTGTTAGTTTTTATCTTTATAGAATAAAGTAAATCACTATCGTTATCTTGTAGTTTAACTTCTGTTACAATTGCCGAAGCCATTACTCATCTCCTGTGTCTTCTTGAGGTAAGTCTTTTTCAACTTCCTCTATTGCGTCCATTAATTGTCTTTTTTCTTCGTCAGATAACATATAGTTTCCATCGCCTGTATTATTATCTTTCATCATCCTTTGAACAATTGCCGCTAACTTAACTAATGCGTCATCATTCTTTACAGATATTTCAAGATACTCCTTTATTAATGGAACAACTACTGAGGCATCGTTTAGGTTCTTGACCATTGGTTCAAGTTGTGCAATCAGTAGTTTTATTTGTCGGTCTTTCTTTTTCTGATTAGAATAAATGTCAGACATTATATCTGAAAAAGATTTACCTTTAAATATTTCATCGTCTTTG
>MDSZ01069253.1_pt1 | contig 11936 bp, 21 predicted proteins | sample 811201 | NCBI WGS metagenome assembly MDSZ01 (sample SAMN05326647, study PRJNA326480) | marine metagenome | isolation source: seawater | place: Indian Ocean: North | collected 2010 | reverse complement strand
ACTTTGACGTATTTTCTCCAGGTCTTATACCAGGAATGAAACCTCCATATTTTCTCAAATTCTCAGCTTGCTCATCTGGACTAAAAACAATTGAGGTATAAAAGAAACCAAAGAAAATTATCATTGCTGCATATAAAGATAAATAAAGTGGTTGCCCTCTGCCTAGATAACTAGATATTAATATAAATATATCACTTGATGAACCTGCCCCAAAACCTGACATGGTATTTGGCAATAGTAATATAGAGGAAGCAAAAATAACTGGAATTACTCCAGCTGTATTTATTTTAAGAGGCAGATGAGAACTCTGGCCACCATAAATTTTGTTGCCAACTTGCCTCTTTGGATATTGAACAGGTATTCTTCTTTGTGCTTTTTCAACAAAAACTATAAAAATAATTAGTACCAATATTAAAATTAGAATACCTAATATAAAAGCTATACTTAACTCACCAGTTCTACCAAGTTGTAAAGTACTAACGAATGCACTCGGTAAATTTGCAATTATACCTGCAGTAATTATTAGAGAAATACCATTTCCTACTCCTCTTGAAGATATTTGTTCACCCAACCACATTAAGAAAATTGTACCACCAACAAGTGTAATTACAGTTGTTAGTCTAAAAAACAAACCTGGCTCAAAAACAATATTTCCATATGTTGTCTGCATTGACTCAAGTCCAATTGAAACACCGTAACCTTGAACAGCTGCTATAATTACTGTAACATATCTAGTGTACTGTAGCAGGTGCCTTCTGCCTTTAGAGCCTTGTTCTTTAAGAGATTTTAAATAAGGAATGGCAGATTGCATCAATGTCATAATTATAGAAGATGAAATATAAGGCATGACACCCAAAGCAAAAATACCCATTCTACCTAGGGCCCCTCCCGAAAAAGTATCAAAAATACCTAAAATTCCAGAAGATTGTTGTTCAAAGAATTGTTGGAGAGCTAATGGATTTATACCTGGAATTGGTAAGAATGTTCCTAGACGAAAAACTATTAGCGCTCCTAACGTAAATAAAAGTCTTTGTCTCAACTCAGTAGCTTTACCTAATGCACCAAAATTTAAATTATTTGCTAATCTGTCTGCAGCTGTAGCCATCTATTTCTTTATTAAATTTATCTTCCCACCCTTTTTTTCTAATTCTTCAATTGCATTTTTAGAAGCATAAGAAATTTCAAGTGATGCAGAATTTTCTAATTTTCCAACATTAAGAAGTTTTAACTTGCCTTTAGATCTATTAAATATTTTTTTATTAAATAGATCTGACTCAATTATTTTATGTGGATCAAGATTATATTTTTTGATTAAATTATTAATAGTATTAAAATTTATATTTTGTATTTTTTCTTTAAAGGGATTTTTAAATCCTCTTTTTGGTAATCTTCTGTACAATGGCATTTGACCGCCTTCAAACCCGTTGATAGATACTCCAGATCTAGATTTTTGACCTTTCACCCCTCTACCAGATGTTTTACCTAGTCCTGAACCAGAACCCCTACCTCTTCTTTTTCTTTTTTTGCTTGAGATTAAATTAGATTTTAATTGATTAATTTTCATATTAATTATTCTTAATATTGTTAATTTCATTAATTTTTTTTGATCTTTTTGATGCGACAGATTTAGGTGACTCTGACATTTTAAAAGCATTAAGAGTTGCTTTTAACATATTATGTGGATTTGAAGTACCAGTTGATTTAGCAACTACATCCTTTATTCCAAGAGACTCAAATAACGCTCTCATTGGTCCACCTGCAATTATTCCTGTTCCAGGTGCAGCTGCTCTTAATATAACTTTTCCAGCACCAAATCTACCAATTATGTCGTGATGTATTGTTCGATTTTCTTTAAGGTGTACTCTAACCATTTTACTTTTAGCATTCTCAGTTGCTTTTCTTACGGCTTCTGGAACTTCTTTAGCTTTACCTGTTCCTATTCCTACTTTTCCTTTGGTGTCACCAACAATCATAATTGCAGCAAAACCAAATCTTCTTCCACCTTTTACTACTTTTGCAACTCTATTAATTGTGACTAAATGTTCACTAAATTCATTTTTGTCATTTTCAAACATATTCACCTCTAGAAATTAAGCCCTTCTACTCTTGCAGCCTCGGCAAGTATTTTAATTAAACCATGATATTTATATTTACCTCTATCAAATGCAACTTCTTTAATTCCCTTAGAAATTATTCTTTTTGCAATATTTTTTCCAATAAGTTCTGCAGCTTCTTTTTTATTTAAGTTTTTATCTTTTATAGATTTTTCAATAGATGAGGAGCTTGCCAAAGTTATGCCTTTAGAGTCATCTATCAGTTGGGCATAAATATGATTATTAGATCTAAATACAGTTAGTCTATTTCTACTTGAAACTTTTTTTGTTTTGTACCTTACTCTTTGTTGTCTATTCTTCATAAATTATTTCTTTTTACCTTCTTTTCTAAAAATAAATTCATCCGAATATTTTATTCCTTTACCTTTAAAAGGCTCAGGTTTTCTAAATGATCTTATTTTTGCAGCAGCTGCCCCTAATTTCTCTTTATTTACACTTGTAAGTTTTATTAAGTTTTGTTTAGGACATTCAATTTTAACATCCTTAGGAATGTCAAAATTAATATCATGACTAAAACCGAGTTCTAACTTTAGTTTAGAACCTGAAATGCTTGCTCTGTATCCTGTTCCATTGAGTTCTAAGGTTTTACTAAATCCATTTGTTACTCCATTTATTGTGTTTGCTATAATTGCTCGCGTAGTGCCCCAATTAGGATCATTATTACTTTCATTAATTGGAGAAACTGTAACTTCTTCCTCACTTATATTAACTTTGTAATTAGAATTTACAGATATTTGCATCTGACCTAACTTTCCTTTTGCAGAAAAAATACCCTCTTTATAAGCGCATTCTACTTCTTTTGATATTTTAATAGGGTTTTTTGCTATTCTTGACATTAAAATACCTCACACAAAATTTCACCACCAACATTATTTTTTTTTGCTTGATGATCTGACATCACTCCTTTTGGAGTTGAAAGTATTGATATTCCTAAGCCGCCATATGGTTTACTTAGTTCATTAATTTTTGAATATTTTCTAATTCCTGGTTTTGATATCCTTTTTATTTTTTTAATAACAGGACTACCGTTATAATATTTCAAATCTATTTTAATACTATCAACACCTTTTCTTTCTTCAACATTTGAGAAATCTCTAATATAGCCTTCATCTTTTAATACGCTTAATACATTTATGTTTAATTTAGATTTAAGACATAGAGTTGACACTTTATTAGCTTGATGAGCATTTTTTATTCTTGCAAGCATATCTGAAAGTGAGTCATTAAAAGACATAATATCCTCCTACCAACTTGACTTAACAACACCTGGTAAATCACCAGACATTGAAAGCTCTCTAAGTTTAATTCTAGACAAACCAAATTTTCTATAATTTCCTCTAGGTCTGCCAGTAATTTCACATCTATTTCTGTGTCTAATTGCTGATCCATTTCTTGGAAGATCATTAAGTTTGTTTTGAAAAGAAATTCTTTCTTCTAAAGAAAGTGATTTATCTTTTATTTTTGATTTTAAAATCTCTCTTTTAGATTTGAATTTACTTATCATTTTTTTTCTAAATAAATTTTTTTGTATAGAACTAAGTTTTGCCATTTTACCCCTAATTAATTTGATTATTTTTAAAAGGCATATTAAAACTTTTAAGTAATTCAAGTGCCTCATTGTTATTTGTTGCTGAAGTACAAATAGTAATATCGATACCCCTTGTTTTTTCAACTTTATCAAAATTGATTTCTGGAAAAATTACATGTTCTTTAATACCCATAGAGAAATTACCTTTACCATCAAAACTTTTAGAATTTAAACCTCTAAAATCTCTAATTCTTGGAATTGCAATATTAACTAGTCTATCAAGAAACTCATACATCATTTTATTTCTTAAGGTTACTTTTGCGCCTAAGGGCATGCCCTCTCTTATTTTAAATCCTGAAATAGCTTTTTTTGATTTAGTTTTGATTGCTTTTTGACCAGCTATAAGACTTAAATCTTCAATGGCCTTATCAATAAGTTTTGAGTCATCTTTGCCTTCACCTATTCCCATATTTAATATTATTTTGAGCAGTTTAGGAACCTCGAATATATTTTGCAAACCAAGTTTTGTTTTTAAATCTTGTTTTATTTCTTTGTTATATTGTTCTAAGAGTCTACTCATTTAAATTTCCTTACCAGTTGATCTATTTATTCTTACTTTTTTATTATTATTAAATTTAAATCCAATTTTAATTCCTTTTTTTGACTGAGGGTCATAAAAAGAAAGATTAGAAATATGCAAAGGCATTTCTTTTTCAATAATTCCCCCAGGCTGGTTGTTGTCTGGTTTTTGATTTTTTTTAACTTTATTGATTTCAGAAACTATAGCTTTCATTTCCTTAGGAAGCATTTTAATTATTTTTCCAGTTTTACCCTTATCTTTACCGGCTAATACAATCACTTCATCACCTTTTTTAAGTTTGAATTTTTTATTCATTAAATTACCTCCGGAGCAAGGCTAATAATTTTCATAAACTTTTTACTTCTTAATTCTCTTGTAACAGGTCCAAAAATTCTTGTAGCTATTGGTTCTTCTTGTTTATCTAATAAGACAGCTGCGTTTTTATCAAATCTAATTGCAGTACCATCACTTCTTTTAAAATCTTTAGAAGTTCTAACGATAACAGCTTTGTAAACATCACCTTTTTTTACTTTAGCTCTTGGAATGGCATCTTTTATTGAAACAACAATAATATCTCCTATCGAGGCAGATCTTCTTTTTGATCCACCTAAGACTTTAATACATTGAATTTTCCTAGCTCCAGAATTGTCAGCTACAAAAAGATTTGATTGCATTTGTATCATGTGTTTTTACCTGTATTTGAAATTACTTTCCATTTTTTTAATTTAGAAATTGGTTTTGATTCTATAATTGAAACTGTATCACCAATCTGATATTCATTTTTTTCATCATGGGCGTGATATTTTTTTGTTTGTCTAATAATTTTTTTATAAAGTTTGTGTTTAATTCTTCTAGTAACGTCTACAGTAATAGTTTTATTTGAATTAGAAGATACTACTACACCTGATAAAATTCTTTTAGGCATTTTTATCTCCACTATTTTTTGATAATTTTGTCTTTAATCTAGCTATTTCTTTTTTTGCATTTTTAATTTGAGAAGTTTTTTCAAGTTGTCCAGAGTACTTTTGAAAGTTTAAATTTAAAATATTTTTCTTTAAATTCAGAATTTCTTGCTGTATTTTATTGTTATCCATATTACTTTTTTTACTCATTATATATTTCTCTCTACAAATTTGCATTTTATTGGGAGTTTAGCTGCTGCTAAAGTCATTGCTTTTCTTGCATCATTAATATTAACGCCATCAACCTCAAACATAATTCTTCCAGGCTTAACTCTACAAGCCCAATATTCAATTGAACCCTTTCCTTTACCCATTCTAACTTCTGCTGGTTTTTTTGAAACAGGTACATCAGGAAAAATTCTAATCCACATTCTCCCAGCTCTCTTTAGATATCTGGTTATAGCTTTTCTTGCAGCTTCAATTTGTCTAGAAGTTACTCTTTCTGGCTCCATAGCTTTAAGACCAAAACTACCATAGTTTAATGCATAATTACCTTTTGAATTTCCATGAATTCTACCTTTAAATTGTTTTCTATATTTAGTTTTTTTTGGAGATAACATGTTCATTATCTAATACTCCCTTGATCTATTTGTTTTTTTTCACTTGCATATGGATCTTTTGAGAGTATTTCACCTTTATTTATCCAAACTTTAATTCCACAAATTCCGTAAGTTGTTTCAGCTTCAGCAGTGGAATAATCAATATCACCTCTTAAAGTATGTAAGGGCACACTACCTTCATGATATTTTTCAGTTCTGGCTATTTCGGCTCCACCTAGTCTTCCGCTACAAACTACTTTTACACCTTTTGCCCCTAATCTCATGGCGGATTGAACTGCTTTCTTCATTGCTCTTCTAAATGATATTCGTTTTTCAAGTTGTGATGCTATATTTTCTGCAACTAATTTAGCTTCAACCTCAGGTTTTCTTACCTCTTTAATATCTAAAAAAACTTCAAGATTTGACATTTTGGACAAATCATTTTTTAAAGTTTCAATATCTGCACCTTTTTTTCCAATTATAATACCAGGCCTAGAACTAAAAATTGATAATCTAAGTTTTTTTGCAGCTCTCTCAATATTGATTTTAGAAATACTTGCATTTTTTAATTTCTTTTCTACGTAGTTTTTAATTTTAAGATCTTGATGTAGTAGTTTTGTATATTCTCTTTTGGAAAACCATCGAGAAGACCAAGTCTTGTTAATACCAAGCCTAATACCGTAAGGATTTACTTTTTGTCCCATTATATTCTTTCCTTTTTGTTTGCAGATCTTTCTTCAACAATTATAGTAACTTTACTGAATGGTTTAATTATTGAAGCCGCTCGGCCTTTAGCCCTTGGGCGCCATCTTTTCATTCTTAAACTTTTACCTACATAAGCTTCTTTAACAAATAACTTATCAATATCTAACTGCTTATTGTTTTCTGCATTTGCAATAGCTGCGTTTAAGACTTTAAGAATTGTTTTAGATATCCTTTTAGAAGAAAATTGTAATTGATTAATTGCAGAACTTACTTGCATATTAACTATATTATTTACCACATAAGATAGTTTTACTGGACTAATTCTAACCATATTATCTCTAGCCATTGCAGTTAATTTTTGGTTCATTTTTGTTCCGCCTTTTTATCTGCAGCAGTATGTCCTTTAAATGTTCTTGTCGGTGAGAACTCTCCAAATTTATGTCCAACCATTTGTTCATTTACTGTAACAGGTACAAATTTCTGTCCGTTATAAACTCCAAAAGTTAAACCAACAAACTGTGGGAGTATTGTTGATCTTCTTGACCAAGTCTTTAAAACTTCTTTTCTTCCCGATTGTGACAATCGTTCTGCTTTTTTTATTAATGTAATATCTACAAATGGTCCTTTCCAAATCGATCTCGTCATTATTTTTTCTTCCTCTTAATTATAAAAACATCAGTTTTTTTATTATTTCTTGTCTTTTTTCCCTTAGTTGAAACACCCCAAGGAGTAACTGGATTCCTACCACCAGAAGTTCTACCTTCACCTCCTCCATGAGGATGGTCTACTGGGTTCATAACGACACCTCTTACTTTAGGTCTAAAACCTAAGTATCTTTTTCTACCGGCCTTACCTAACTTAATATTTTTTTGATCGGAATTAGATACTTCACCAATAGTTGCTCTACAATTTTTATTTATATGTCTTATTTCACCTGAAACTAACTTGATTTGAACGTAAGGTTGTTCTTTTGATACTATTTGAGCAGAAGAACCAGCAGATCTTATCAATTGTGCACCGGCACCTGGTTTAAGCTCAATGTTATGTATATTAGTGCCAACCGGAATATTATGAATAGGCAAGCAATTGCCATTCTTAATTGGTACATTGTCACCAGAAATTATTTTTTCTCCAACTTTAATATTTTTTGTCGATATAATATAATTATGCTCACCATCATCATATTTAATTAGTGATATAAATGCAGATCTATTTGGATCATATTCATTTCTGATAATTTCAGCATTAATATCTGTTTTTGATCTCTTAAAGTCTATTAGTCTATATTTTCTTTTTACACCGCCACCCATCCTTCTGGAAGTTATTCTACCTTGGTTATTTCTGCCCCCAGTAGAAACAAGTTTCTTTGTTAATAATTTATGAGGTTTTTGGTTTGACAATTCTTTTTTTGAAACCAAAACAGTTCCTCTTAATCCTGGTGTAGTTGGTTTGAATTTAATTAACATTATTTAATCTCCAGAGATGAATCAATGGTATTTCCCTCGTCTAAAGTAACAATTGCTTTTTTTGTATCTTTTCTAAAACCATACTGGCCTTTAAAAGTTTTTCCTTTTCCTCTTAAAATAGATGTATTAACTTTGTTAACCTTAACTTTGAAAATTATTTCAATGGCACTTTTTATTTCAAATGAGTTACTGTTTTTAGATACCAAAAATGAATATTGATTAAATTGTTGAAGGTTAGTTGATTTCTCAGTAGTTATAGGTTTTTTGATTATATTATAAGCTCTTTCTAGAGTGACATTCCTATTTTTAATTTTCATGAGAGCCTCTTAACTATTTCATTAATTGATTTTTGTTCAATAAATATTTTATCGAAAGTGATGAGGTCTTTTACATTTATACCTTTTTGATTTAGTGTAGAAACTCTTGGAATATTTGATGAAGCTAATTTAAAATTTTTATCTAATCCATTTTCAGAATAAATGAATAGAGCTGATTTATAATTAAATTTTTGCAAGTCTGAATATAAATCTTTAGTTTTAAAACTTTTGATCTCGAAAGTATCAATAATAAAAACTTTATCTTCAACAAATTTTACAGATAATGCTGATTTTAAAGCTAATTTTTTTTCTTTTTTGTTTAAATTAAATGAATAATCTCTATTAACCGGACCCATAGATACAGCACCACCTCTAAAATTAGGAGGCTTATTACTTCCCTGTCTTGCATTTCCAGTTCCTTTTTGAGAGAATGGTTTTTTGCTTCTACCACTAACCTCTGATCTTGATTTCGTTGTATGTGATCCTTGTCTAGATTTTGCATTTTGATATCTAATATATTGATGAATTAAATCAGGAAATTTTTTTACTGCAAATATTTCAGTATCTAAGGCTATATCCCCAACTGTTTTATTTTTTAAATTTAAGACTATTTTCTTCATTTACGATTTTTTTATTGAATCTTTTAAATAAATAATTGAATTTTTTTTTCCTGGAACAGAGCCCTTAACAATTAAGAGATTATTGATACTATCAATTTCAACAATTTTTAAATTTTGTTTAGTTACTTTTTTATTACCCATTCTTCCAGCCATCTTTTTTCCTTTAAATACTCTTCCAGGATCTTGATTCTGACCTGTTGAGCCATGTGATCTATGAGATATGGAAACACCATGTGAAGCTCTAAGGCCTCCAAAATTATGTCTTTTCATAACTCCAGCGAAACCCTTACCTATGGATATACTGCTAACATCAATGAATTGATCAACTTTAAAATGGTCTACGTTAAGTTTTGTACCAACTTCAAGTACATTTTCACTATCAACTCTAAATTCCTTTAAGATTTTTTTTGGATTAATTTTTATTGAAGAGTATATTTTTCTTTGTGATTTATTAATTTTAGAGATATCTTTTTGTGTATCAATAGATGCTAATTGAACCGCATTATAACCATCTTTATCAGTTGTTTTTATATTGGTTACAACGCACTCATCAACTTTTAATACTGTAACATGAGTATTTATACCATCATCTTTGTGATATGAGCTGTTACCAATCTTAGTAGCTATTAAACCTGATCTTAACATATTAAATTTTTATATCTACTTCGACACCCGCTGATAAATCTAGTTTCATTAAAGCATCAACTGTTTGAGGCGTCGGGTCAATTATATCTAAAAGACGATTATGAGTACGTATTTCTAATTGGTCTCTACTTTTTTTATCGATGTGCGGAGACTTATTTACAGTAAATCTCTCAAAACGTGTAGGTAGAGGTATTGGGCCTTTTACTTTAGCACCAGTTCTTTTGGCAGTATTAATAATATCTTGTGTGCTATTATCTAATAAAGAGTTATCATAACCTCTTAATCTGATTCTTATATTTTGATTATCCATTATGCTAACTTAGCCTTTACTTCTTCAGCGACATTAGAAGGAACTTCTTCATAGTGATCAAATTGCATTGTGTAATTAGCTCTTCCTTGAGATAATGATCTTAAATTATTTACATAACCGAACATGTTTGCAAGAGGAACCATTGCATCTACAACATTAGCATTCCCCCTTGTTGACATTTCTTGAACCTGTCCTCTACGACTATTAAGGTCTCCAATTACATCACCCATATATTCTTCAGGGGTAACAACTTCAACCTTCATCATTGGTTCAAGTAATACTGGTTTAGCTTTTGAAATACCTTCTCTAAATGCTGCCCTAGCTGCAATTTCAAAAGCCAAAACACTAGAATCAACATCGTGGTACGCACCATCATAAAGAGTTGCTTTAAAATCTATACATGGAAATCCTGCTATCACTCCTGTTTGTTGCTGAGCTATTAAACCTTTTTCCACCCCAGGTATATGTTCAGTTGGAATGTTCCCACCTTTAATCTGATTGATAAATTGATAACCAGTTCCAGGATCTCCAGGTTCAAATTTTATTTTTACTCTTGCAAACTGTCCAGCTCCACCGGATTGTTTTTTATGAGTATAATCGACATCAAAAGAGCTTGATATAGTTTCTCTATAAGCAACTTGGGGTGCTCCTACATTTGCCTCGACTTTGAATTCTCTTTTCATTCTATCAACAAGTATTTCTAAGTGAAGTTCCCCCATCCCTTTAATTATAGTTTGTCCACTTTCGTGGTCTGTTGTGACTCTAAAGCTTGGATCTTCTTGAGCAAGCCTACCTAATGCTTGTCCCATTTTTTCATGATCAACTTTGGTTTTAGGTTCAACAGCGACTTCAATAACTGGGTCAGGAAAATCCATTTTTTCTAAAACTATTGGATTATCAGATGCACACAAGGTTTCACCAGTAGTTACATCTTTTAAACCAACTAATGCAACAATATCTCCAGCGTTTGCTGTTTTAATTTCTTCTCGATTATTTGCATGCATTAAAAGCATTCTACCGATATTTTCTTTTTTACCAGAGTTGGAATTTAATACTGAGTCTTTAGTATTAATAGATCCTGAATAAACACGAGCAAAGGTTAAGCTACCTACAAAAGGATCAGTCATAATTTTAAATGCTAGAGCGCTAAATGGTTCACTATCTTCACAATTTCTAATTAATTCTTTGGTTTCATCGTTTATATCAACACCTTTGACACTAGCAACATCAGTTGGCGAAGGCATATAATCGATTACTGCATCAAGAAGAGGTTGTACGCCTTTATTTTTAAAAGCAGAACCTGTTAGTACTGGCACAAATGAGCCTCTTAAAGTACCTTTTCTTATGCAATCTTTTAATTCTTGTATCGTTGGCTCGCTACCTTCTAAGTATTTTTCCATTATAGCATCATCCTCTTCAACAGCTTTTTCAATTAATTTTAATCTGTATTCTTCAGATTGATCTTTCAATTCATCAGGTATATCAACAACATCATATTTCGCACCTAAGCTTTCATCTTGCCAAATTACTGCTTTATTAGAGACTAAATCAACTACACCTTTAAGATTACTTTCAATTCCTATCGGTAGTTGTGTTACAAGAGGGTATGATCCCAATCGCTCAGAAATCATATCAACACACATAAAAAAATTAGCGCCTGTTCTATCTAATTTATTAACAAAACACATTCGAGGAACTTTGTATTTATCTGCTTGTCTCCAAACAGTTTCAGATTGGGGCTCAACTCCTGCCACACCATCAAAAACGGCTACAGCTCCATCTAAAACTTTTAGTGATCTTTCAACTTCAATAGTAAAGTCTACATGTCCTGGTGTATCTATTATATTAATTCTGTGATCATTCCAAAAACATGTGGTTGCGGCGGATGTAATAGTAATCCCTCTTTCTTGCTCCTGCTCCATCCAGTCCATTGTAGCTGCGCCGTCGTGGACCTCTCCTATCTTGTGAGATTTACCGGTATAATATAGTATTCTTTCTGTTGTTGTAGTCTTGCCTGCATCTATATGAGCCATGATGCCAATATTGCGATATTTTGATAATGGATGAGATCTTGCCATAATAAATTACCACCTGAAGTGAGAGAAAGCTCTATTTGCATCTGCCATTTTATGAGTTTCTTCTCTTTTTTT
>MDSZ01138683.1_pt1 | contig 11937 bp, 12 predicted proteins | sample 811201 | NCBI WGS metagenome assembly MDSZ01 (sample SAMN05326647, study PRJNA326480) | marine metagenome | isolation source: seawater | place: Indian Ocean: North | collected 2010 | reverse complement strand
TTTTATTTGAATCGCATCTTCTTCTTTCATTTCATCTACAGAAAAATTAATTTCTTCTAAAGAATCTTTGTTTGTCTCTTTTTCTTCTTTTTCTTCTTCTTCTTTTTCCACTAAAGGAGTTTCTTCTAGCTCAGGTTGATATACATCTTCTACTTCTTCTTCTTTTTCCTCATTTTCTATTTCTTGATTGATTTCTTGTAACTCTTCTAAATTTTTAGTTTCTTCTGTGTTTTCTTCAATTATAATTGATTCTTCAACACTTTCCGCAGGACTGGTTGTCTCTGTTTCTTCTAAAACCTCTTCTGTAGTTGTATCATCTTCTGGATTTTCTTGAGTTATCATTTCTTGTGGTTTTTCTAAAGACATCTTTTTACCTTTTGTAAATAAGCATTTTTCAAATAGATTATTGGGCTTTAGTAACATAATTTGTTTAATTTCAATATCAATATTAAAACTACTTGAAGTGCAGCGAATTCCTTTTATTTCTAAAATGGTATTGATTTCATTTTCTGAAGTCAAATCATCTAAACTTAATTCATTTTCGTCTTCATCAAACAATTTTACACTAGATTTACCCAAATGACTTTTAATATTTGCTCTACACAAATAGTATTTTCCAGATTTATAACTTTTTAAGGGACTTGAAAAAAAGCTTTCAATATCGTGCAACTCTAAACTGTTATCAAACCACTTATCCTTATTTTTATATAACTGCTCTTGAAAAAAAGCTTCTAAATTTTCCATCCAAAGGATGAATCCTTGATTTTCTTGCGAATACATTAAATCTGAATACATCTTCTTTCCGACTACATTAATACCTTGCTTGGTTAAACTTTTTGGAGGTTGAATATAAAAAGGTTCATTATTTATAGAACAGTTGATTACGTGAGTTCCTCCAGTTGTCAAAATAGGTCTTGAAAGATTTAATTTATTAAAATCAAAAGAATCGTCAGGAATAATGATATTGTTCATTTACTATATTTTTATATTTAAGAAGTTACTTTTATACGAATTCGTTTGTTAAAACATTTTATTTTACTGCTACTTCATAAATGATAAATATTAAAGATGCGTGTTTACAAATGCTAAAAAATAAAGATATTCGTAATGATATGCAAGAAGTTTTTTCTTGTGTTACAGATTTAGTGTATGAACAGATTGAAAACTATATTTGGATTATTTGCATATACACCATATTTCTTATTATTTTAATTTTAGCAAATTCTATTATTACTATGCGAATGTATTATTATTTAATTTATCTAAATCAAAAATTAAATATTTAAATACACTATATGAAAAAACCACTTTTATTACTAATATCTGTTTTTATTACTCTTTTGTTTTTTGTAGCTGGAATTAATCATTTTCAAACTATGAAAGAAAGTGTCTCCTTCTTATCATCTAAATATCCATTCAATAAATTACCTAATAAGTTAAATTATATTATTATTTGTATTTCTAATTTTATTGAAGTTAGTGCTATTTTCCTTATTACATTTGGAATTATGTTTGAACGTTTTTATTTTGTAGCTAAATATGCAGCTTATGCTCTTGCTTTATTCCTTATATGCACTATATTGTTTATTCATAACCCTTTCTATAAAGACGAGTTTCATTCCTTTTTAAAAAATTTATCCATTTTAGGAGGGGTTTTGTTATTAGCCAATATTGTTTAAATAGTCAATATATTTTAAACTATTAATATAATGGAAAACAGTTTGGTTCTCGATGAAAAAGAGGAGTTTATAAAAAACGTGCAAAAATGGAATTATATTGAGACACAATTAAAAGAAGTAAATGAAAAAACAAAAAAAATGAGAACTTTAAAAAATACAATAGGGGGAAAAATATGTGAATATTTGGAAAAAAATCCTTCTATTAAAAACAAAATTGGAATCGGAAAAAGCGAAATACAAATGTATACCAAAAAAGAATATACACCTCTCTCTTTTACCTATGTTGAAAACAAACTAAAGGAAATTATACAAGATGAGAACCAAGTTGATTTTGTAGTATCCTATTTAAAAGAAAAACGTGAAATCACAACAAGTAATGATTTGCGAAAAATTAACAAATAATATTGTATACATATTACATATATGAATACAATTTTTGATAAATATATATTTGAGAACCAAAAAGGAGGTCTTTCTTTAGTCCAATTTACCAAAGAACAACAAAAAGGAGGCTCTATTTCTTGTGATTATAAAAATAGACTTGAAAATTTAGTCGTTCCCGCTGGTTTAGTCTCTTGTAATCCCGTCAAACCTAGATTTTACAATCAAAATAATATGGATACAACACTTATTGGAGGTGAATTATTTGATAAATTATTTGAGAACATTAGTGTCAATAAAAAGAAAAATACTCGTAAAAATCTAAAGCATAAAGGTAACAAAACTATCAAGATAAAATAAGTTAAAAGTTCTCAGTAACAAATATTTTTACAAGAAATATTTGTTAAATGAAAGGGGTTTGGAGTAGAAGCTATCTATGGATTGGATTGTAAAAAAGTTTTCAAATTATGTGAACGAGAACCTTTATAGACATTTTATTTTTACAGTTTTATTTTTAGGAGTTTTGTTTATTTTTAAGCTTTTGGGAGTGTTATTTTTACTTCCTCCTCCTTTTTTATTGTAACTTCTTGAAAACTGTTTGTTTACTGCTCTGGGTTCAAGAGCTGTTTTGATTTTGTCAAATTCGTTGTCAAGGATTTCCCCAATATCAGGTGGTTTTAAAAGATTTTCTTTTCCTGATAATCTACCACTAACTCCAGGGTCAAGATAATCTTTCAGTGTTTTCTTTGATAATTCATCAAACATCTCGCTTAATAATTTTTTATTTTCTCCATTCACAGAATACTTCTCTTGAATGTTTTTCTGAATTTTCTTATAAGCGTTCCAAGCGGTGCCTTTTCTCATAAAATATGTGCTAAATAATTTTTGTAACATGATTGTTCTATATCTACCTGGTTCGTAACGTTTAAAAATGATAAACAAATGTTTTATTTGGTCTATAGTTGGATGCTTTGTTAATATATCATTACCTCTTCCTTCTGATTTAATAACAGTATCAATAATTCCAGTCCATAATTCAAGATAGAAAATAACGAAGTAAATTAATTGAAAGTCTTTTCCGAACTGGGCCAAATCTTCAGGTGATACTCCAGGATTTTTATCTTCCTCAACAGGAATATCTGCATTTAATTGACTTGCTTTTTCTTTTAATTTACCATATAGTTCTTTAAATCTGGGGGTTTGACCCTGCATATCTAATTCATGAAGATGTGCGTGTTCTTTATTGTCTTTCTTATAGTAGCTTTTAGCAAGCTGTGCTATAAATTTATCTTCTAAATCTTGATAACTATTTGTTTGTAACTTAGCTTTCAATAATTTAAATGTATCACTTCCTACTTTATCTACTTTATTAATAGCATAAATATAACTCAAAAAGCTTACCAAATCCTTTTCTTTATCTTCTTCTTCTTTTATTTTAACAATTTCTTCTTCTTTTTGTTTTAATTGGCCTAATAATTCTTGTTCTTTTTGTTTTAATGCATCAAGTTCAGCTTTTATTGTGTCAATTTCGCTAAGAGGTTCTGTAGGTGGGGCTTCTTCTGTTGCTTCGCCAGCAGGTTCAGGCGCAGCTTGTTCTCCGGCCTCTCCTTCATCTTTTTCGTTCATCATCATTTCCTGTCCTCCTGTAAGAAATTTACCAGAATATCCACCCATTAAAGTGTTCTCGCCTGTAGATAATTTTTGATACATTCTTGCAGCAAATTCTTGAATCTCTTCGTTTTGCATATCAGTTTTAATTTGTTTATTTACTTCTTTAAAGTTCTTCTTCATAGCAGTTACTTCTTGTTTTATTATTTTAACTTTTTCTTCAGCAATTTCAGTTAGTTTGGCGAATTTATCTTTGTTTTCTTCATTTTCTTCTTGACTATATAATTTTCCAAATCCTTTTGCTGTGGACTGACCGCTTAAATAAAAATAGCTAAAATCATCTGTGATTGGTCTTTTTTTTCTTACTTGATTAAAATCTTTTCTTGCTTCTTCGTAAACGGTATTTCCAACGTGATTTTTATGTGTAACAGCTCCCTTGTAAGGATTAATGGATACAGATACATATTGTTCTAAGGTTGATATATATTTATCGGCAAAGGTTTTACAGCAACGTTTTAGTTGTTTTACGAGATCGTCTTCTTGATTAATATTATTACGTTTCAAATCATCTTTTAATGTAAATATGGGATCCGAAATAAAATCAAAAAATACAAGGGACATATTTCTTAAATGGTCTTCTATAGTTGCTTCCATAAGTGTTTTTTGGGCGAACGATACTCTTTCAATAATTGGTTCAAGCATAAAACCTAGATTACCAATCTTATTAGTTTCTAAATATTCAACAGCAGAAAGTTTCATAGCATTTAGTAAATTATCTACTTCAGCACCTACACGGTCATCATTTACAAGCATCTGCTTTACTCTTTTCTTGTAGTAAGCAAGAACATTTTGAGCGGTTGGAGAGGTTACGGCTGCATCTTGTAACATTAATTTTTGTTGTTTTTGTTGATCTGCAAGGCCCTGTAATGCATCCATTCCACCAGAAGCTAACCCACCAGAGCCTAAAGCGCTTGCAGCCATAGATGCAGCGGGATTTCCTCCCATAGCACTTGCAGCCATAGATGCAGCAGGATTTCCACCCATAGCACTTGCAGCCATAGATGCAGGGTCCATGCCATTATTCTTCATAGCACCTAAAGCCATATTAGTAGGGTCTATGCTACCAGAAGTAGCGGCACCTTTGAGTAATTCCATTCTCATATCACCACCAGTTTGGACGTTGGCATTAGCTTCTTCATCTGGTTCTTCTTCAAATTCTTCAGCAGCTTCAGGGTCAAAGTCTTTTAGTTTGTTAAGTTCTTCATTATTTTCAGGGTCTACTTCTTCTTCAGGGAGATTTTCAAGTTCTTTTTCTTTAAATTCACCATCATCAGCTTCTTCGTCATCAGAATCTGCTAAGTCTTCTTCGTCAGATTCAAAATCAAATTTAGCATCGATGCCGGGATAGAGAGTTCTATCAAATGATTGTATAGTAATTGTGCCATCTTTTCCTACTTCTTTAATTCCTAAAAAACGATTAGCAATTTCTGTTTTTTCTTCTTCATTTAGTTTTTGTAAATATGCATAAGATTCTAATAAAACAGCTTCTTGAATAAATCTAGCGTGTTTTTTTTGTGCGGTTATAACTTCACATAATTTACATACAACACCTTTTGCAGCTTTGCGCCAGGGGTCGTCGCCCATTTCTTTAATTCCACTATTAATATCTATTAAATCTAAAAATTGACATGCAGTTGTTACGAACTCTGACATATTGTAATATATAGACAAAAAAATTGATAATTTAAAACTAAAATTAAAAAAGTAAATGGAAGTTAAAACTCAAAAAAAAATATCTTCATATGAATTAGGTATGTATGAATGCCAACCATTTAGGAGAAAAAAGACACAAAAGATAAAGCAGCAACTTTCCAATAAGGAAAAGGAAAAAATGTGGAGTATCTTTGAAAATGAAAAAAATAGTCATTCTTTTAACATAGAAGAAAATCCAGAATGTGTTTATGCAACGTCTAAAGATAGTCATTTATGCACGGAATGCCAAAGTCCAGTTATGATTATGGAAGAAGGTTTTCCAACTTGCACGAATGCTGAATGCGGAATAATTTACAAAGATACGTTAGATTATTCACCAGAATGGAGGTTCTTCAATCCAGAAGATAGAAATTATAATGACCCAACAAGATGTGGCAATCCCATTAATCCTTTGCTTGTCGAGTCTTCCTTTGGTTGCAAAATTTTATGTAATCAAAATTCATCGTATGAAATGAAAAGAATACGAAAATGGACTGAGTGGCAATCTATGCCACATAAAGAAAAATCTTTATATGATGAGTTTCAATTTATTACATTAATGGCACAAAATGCTGGTATTGCAAAAATATTTATAGACGATGCTATGGCAATTCATAAAGACATTTCCGAACAGAAAATGTTTAGGGGATTAAATAGAGACGGTATTAAAGCAGCATCTATTTATTTATCTTGTAGATTAAACGGTCATCCAAGAACTGCTTATGAGATTGCAGAAATATTTAATTTAGATAAAGCAAGTGCTACAAGTGGTTGTTCTATGGCTGTAAATATTAAACACAACATAGAAAGGAATAGTGAATTTGTAAGTGATATTAGTTTATGTTCTACTCAACCTATTTCATTTATAGAAAGATTTTGCAGTAAATTAAATTACAATAATGAATTGGTTATGTTATGTAAATTTATTGCGAAGAAAGTGCACGAAAAGAATATAATAACCGATAATATTCCTCAGGCAGTTGCAGCAGGTATTGTATATTTTGCAGGAATAAATTGTAATCAAAATATCTCAAAACAAGATATTAAAAATATAACTGGAGTAAGTGAAGTAACTATTAATAAATGTTATAAAAAATTAGAAGGAAATAAAGAAAAGTTAATTCCAGAAAAAATATTAAAAAAATATAACTAATTATTTATATGTCAGAACATTCTGAGAGTATACCTTGGTGGGAGGATAAGAATAATTTTTTAATTACAAATCAAGATGTAAAGAAAGAAAAAATACCGAAAGAAAAAACAGAAAATGATAAAAATAAAAAGTAATTTAGTTATGAGTATTAATAAAAAGTCTATCTTTTTATTAATGATTATTCCCAAAATAATTTTTATTGTCCCTTATAGAGATAGAGAAGTCCAAAAAACATTTTTTCATCATCATATGACAACTTATATTTTGAAAGATTTACCAGAAAGTGATTATAAAATTTATTATATTCATCAATTAGGTGATTTACCTTTTAATCGTGGTGCTATGAAAAATATAGGATTTCAAGTAATGAAAGAAAAATACGCTGAAAATTATAAAGATATCACTTTTGTGTTTAATGACGTAGATACAGCCCCTTTAATTCCTAATCTTATTAACTATGAAACAGAAAAAAATATAGTAAAACATTTTTATGGATTTAAACACGCTTTAGGAGGTATATTTTCTATAAAAGGTTCGGATTTTGAAAAAACAAATGGATTTCCTAATTATTGGTCTTGGGGATATGAAGATTCTGAAATGCAATTTAGAGTGGAATCAAAACGTATAAATATAAATAGAGATTCCTTTTATCCCATATTAGATAAAAATTTTTTACTTTTACATGATGATATCTATAGGTTAGTTAATAGAAAAGAAGTAGAAAGACACGAACAACATCCAAAAGAAGGAATATCTGAAATTACTGATTTAAATTATTCTATACAAGAAGAAAAACATATGATTAATATACACAATTTTAAAACACCACACCAATACGATAATACGAAAGATAAAGTAATAGATTTAAGAAAAGGGGGAATACCATTTAAAACAAAGAGTAAAATGGGTCTTCATTTTAACTAAAAAGATTGCTTGTTTCAAATAATTTATACGTAATACCAATTTCATCTCTGTTTTCCCAAATGCCTGAAATTTTTAACACATATATACTTGCAGTATTATAACGAGTATGATTCTCTTTGTAAATTTTCATATATCCAGTTTCAATTTGTTGTTTTAGCAATAATTTTTTTTTGAAGTCTTTTTGTTTATTGGAAATGTAAAAATCCAACAAGCGATTTTCTAATAACATTAACTCCTTTGCTGCATTTTGATTTTGAGTGCTATACCACTGAAATTTCATATTTTTTTTATTATTTTGTGTTTCAATTACAAAATGATTAATGGGAAAAACTATAAAAATACCATTCATAGTAAAATAAGGGTCTATAAAATTAATTTTTGTAAACTTACCTCCATCCATTACTATGTTACTTTTGGAATCCAAAAGTCCTATGTTATTTGATGATAATTGATTTATATGTAATGCTATGTTCATGACTACTATTAATTAAATTGTATTTTTTATATTTTTTTGTAATGATAAATTATATGTCAGCAACTTTAGATTTAAATGCAACACGTTTAGTATCATGGAAAGGATTAACTATTAAAGAAATCAACTCAAAAATAATAAAAAACGAAGGCTGTGTAATAGGAAAAAGAAACTTATTTAAATCAAATCCTGTTAAATTACCAAGACGTGAATTATTACCTTTTTCTTCCAAATGCAATTCTAAAACTTCTTTAAAAATTGATGTTATAAATGCACCTGGAGGTGTAGTTAGCAATTCAACAAGTTCTAATACTGTAAATTCTATTTCTATGACATCACAAGTAAATGTTCCTAATAACAGTTGTGAATACCCAGGAACCTGTAATAAAATTACATCACCTGCTGAAAATGCTAAAAAGCGCGTAAGAAGTAGTGGAATGATTAGACAAAAATATCATCAAACTACAAATGATAAAGCTTATTACACTAACACAAAAGAATACTTAAATGCAAGAAATATGACGCATAAACAAAACCAATATGTGTTGTCAAATCCAGATAATACTTGCTTCAAAACCCATTACAACCCAAGTAATTCTCAATTTGCAGTTCAAGGAGCTGTTACAGCTGGAGATCTTGTAACAAGAAAAAGATATAATACAATTACTGACTCAGCTGCTAGTTATAAAAATCCTTTGGGACAAGATGTTGCTAATGCCCTTTCTTATGGTGTTTCATCAACAGGTTACACAAAGAAGGACAAATTAGGTTATCCTTTAAAACAAACACCTACCTTCAGTAAATATTCTGATGAAATGAAGAAATGCTTTGTAACCAAATTAGTAAATGTTATTTAAAAAATAATTTTCATATTTATCTGCACTATTAAAATTTAAAAATATATTATTATCTGCTGATAATGATGTAGTTATTGGAATATTATGTTTTTGACACCAATATATACATTTCTCTGTATTAGTTTGAATAAGTTGATTTATTTTTTCCTGTTTATTTTTATTTTCTATTAAACACAAAGTATAATGAATGTTTTCAATTTGTTGCTGACCGAAAATAGCGTTGTATTCTTCTAACTTTGTAATAAAAATATTTGATAATTTTAAATTAAGAAAACGTGATGCATAATTCGTTGAAAGACACATCTTTTGAAATGCATTACCAATTACATCTATATAAAAACGAGGTGATGAAAATAAAAATTTTTTACAAACAATATATTTTTCAGAATTTGCATATCTACTTGTATTAGGTTTTACAATATATACTTTTTCATAAAAAGCTGATAAAATATAAAGTAAATCAATTGTATGTTGCATAAAACAATCAAAAATTTTTAATACAAAACAACCACCTTTTTTTTGCATACATAATGCATAAGAAATCTGACCATATAAAAGTTTTGTAATGGATATTTCTTGTTTATTGAAATCTATAGAAAAATCAAAACCACCGTCTGCTGTAATCACATCCATTTTTTGATTGTATTTATTTATAACATAATTAAAATTTTCAATAGATAATATATTACCTGTATTATCCTTTCCATATTCTAATTTAATATTTGGATTTTCTTTTAAAAAGTGTTCTGCTCTTTTCCACGATGGCACATTTATTTCGTTATTTTCATCAATTAGCGTCATTCCTACATATTTATCATCCTTATTTTTTCTTGTTTTAACAAATGCTTCAATAAATCCACCAGGACCTTCTGCCAAATGAAAAAAATCTAACCCTTGCTTTTGGGTTCCTATATCAAATGTATTAATTATTTCTATCATCTTAAAAAAAGACCTGGATAAGGGTAATAACTTTGACACACTTTTTTTCTTTCCAGGTAAATTAGAGTGTATATATTCATATGGATTCGTATATTTTTTAACAATATCCCATTCCTTTTCATTTGCTTGAATATTTTCTTTTATTTCATATAGATAATAAGATAAAGAGTTAGATATAACAGCACTTGGCTCAATATCACTACTCGTATACTCAATATTTGGTATAATTTGTATGGAATTTCGTGGCAATAAATAATATGACATAGATATATTATTTATTAATTTAGTTTTATATACTTTCTATGAATGAGATATTGCTATTCTCTTTTTTATGTTAGCAACGGCTTTTCCTGGATTTAATCCTTTAGGACAGGTATTACTGCAGTTCATAATAGTATGGCAGCGATATAATTTGAAAGAGTCATCCAGTTCTTCTAGTCTTTGTTTGGTGTAATGATCACGACTATCTTCTATCCATCTATATGCTTGCATAAGAACGGCAGGACCTAGATATTTATCTGCATTCCACCAATAACTGGGGCAACTAGTAGAACAACACGCACAAAGAATACATTCATACATACCGTCTAATTTTTTTCTGTCTTCTTGATGTTGAAGAATTTCCATTTCCATATTTCCTTCAAAGATGCTACGTTTATCACGGCGAAGCCACGGTTTAATGGATTTGTATTGATCGTAAAAGTTTGTCAGATCAGTTACTAAATCTCTAACAACATACATATGTGGTAAGGGATTTATTTTCATAGGTTCGTCTGTTACTTTATCAACAAAGCATAAACAGGCTAGGGTATTGCGTCCATTAATATTCATAGCACAAGAGCCACATATGCCTTCTCGACAAGAACGCCGAAATGTCATAGTTGGGTCTTGTTCGTTCTTTATTTTAATAAGAGCATCAAGCACCATCGGACCGCAGTCCGTTAAATCTACAGGATAAGTTGAAACATATGGTTTTTGTTTCTGTTCGGGATCCCAACGATATATTTTGAAATATTTAATTTTTTTTGACGAAGGAACGGTGGTCTTTTTTAAAGAAGGCATAATCTTTGAAAAATTACGTGGTAATAAATAATATGACATAGATATATTATTTATAAAGATATATTATTTATAGGTTTAGTTTTATATACTTTCTATGATTGAGATTTTGCTAATTAAATGTGTTTAAAATTATCTTTTTTCCTGTTTTTTTAGGTAATTTTTTATTGATGGTTTTTAAAATAGGTTCTGCCTCTTCTTCATCTTCTTCTTCTTTTTCTAATTCAAAATTCATCATAGCTTTTATGTTCTTTGCATCAACATTTCTTACTTTCTTGAATATATAATAGCGATTTAAAAAGGAAATTGTTTTTTCTTCTGCAGACATCAATAATGCTGTTCTTACATTTGATTTTAAATGTTTATTATTATTTGCTTCCTCTTCCATATTTTTAAACATTTTTTCAAAAAGAGCTGAACCATCTGGTAATTGCATAGCATTTGCCTCTTCTTTTGGCAAAAGAATAAATCCATAATTTTCAAACACTCTCTTTAAAAAGTCAAATTGAACCAAGTATTCTTTGAATGGCTTATTAATACTTTCTTGATAAACGTCAATATCATAACCTAAACTTAGGTAATCATCTGGAAAGCTACTGTCATCATAACGTTTTGTTATTTCAAAGATTTTTCTATCGTCTTTCATAATAGTATAACTTTCTCCCTTACTTTTGTTTCTTAAAAGTTGGAATACTTTATCTCCATCATATCCAGTTGCTATGAAATATCCTCCTACTCTTGTATTTTCCGTAACATTTCTTAAAAATTCGTGTAAAGTTTCTTTTTCTTTAAAGAAATAATGAATTGAAAATTGACAAGAACTTACGTGAAATCCATTTTCAGCAACACCATATTGTTGATATACACCTTTTCCTAATAACAACTCATTTTTTGGACCTTTACCTAATACACAGTTAGTTATTTGAATATCTTTTTCTGTTTCAAATGCTTCACCACTTGCAATATTTTTCATGCTGTTACCAGTAACAAACAACGCATCATACATTTTTTTATATTTTTTTCGAACATTCAAATATCTGGCACAAGCTCCATCAAGTCTATTGTAAATGTTATCTGGTGAAATATCAATACCAAATACAAATTTTAATTTGG
>MDSZ01031731.1_pt1 | contig 11938 bp, 11 predicted proteins | sample 811201 | NCBI WGS metagenome assembly MDSZ01 (sample SAMN05326647, study PRJNA326480) | marine metagenome | isolation source: seawater | place: Indian Ocean: North | collected 2010 | reverse complement strand
CGCTGTTGCCCTTGGAATAAACTTGCACCCTCCGGAAATTCTTTTTCAACCCATGACTGAAATCCAGGTGTATCGCTTAGCTCGTCTAAGCTTTTCCAGTACTGTTTGCCGTTTTCTGAAATTTGTTTGATCATCGATGACATCCAGTACAGCTAAGAGGAGGATTAACTCCCCAATTGTTTTTAATATCTAGCCCAGCGTGAATTTGATCGAAATTGGGTTCTTCCGACGACTTTACAGGGAAATTCCATCCAAGATTGGTAACTTCAGACATAGGTCTGAGCGTCTTTTCTGGTTCTCTATGACATTCTAAGCAAAAAGACATACTGAGTGGTTTATCATGGTGGACTACTTTCATTTGGTCAATCCTACCATGACATTCCACGCAACTAACACCACGATTAACATGAATCGCATGGTTGAAGTATACATAATCGGGAGTCTTGTGAATCCGTACCCATGGGACAGCAGTCCCAGACGAAAGAACTCCGTTTCCGTCTTTGTCTTCACCAGCTGAAAGTAAACCGTCTCGGTTTGTATCTTCGCCGTAATAAGAATCCCGAATTGGTGCAAGTAGAGGAGAATCAGCTTTAACATTTTTATGACAGGACATGCAAACATTTGCAGACGGCACATTTGCATGAGAAGACTTCTCGACACCATGGTGACAGTAGCGACAATCTAAACCGAGTTGGCCAGCGTGGAAACTATGGTCATACTCAACCGGTTGTTTTGGTTTGTAACCAACCCGGGTGTACTTTGGAGTGGCGTAATATGTGATGCCTGCCGTCACTGTTCCACCAATGATACCAAGTGCAAGAATAATTTTGACTGGTAATGTGTTTGCCCACCTTGGAAATAAATTACGCATGGTAAGATTCTGTAAGTTATGTAGAATAAGAATGTCTTGGGAGACAGCTAACCATAACGATGAAACTAAACATCGATACATGGGGCATTAAAAAGGAAGATTTGAGCAGCACGATAATAAAATTAACGAATCGAAACTTCCTTTCAATACCAAATCATTTTGCAGTCAACTATTAATTAAACTTAATTTTATTCATTAGTAAAAGTTTATGAAATCAAAACTTGCTAATTTCTTTTCATTTGGAGAAAAGCTAATTATCGATTTTGAAATCAGTTTCTCAAAGAAGTGATATTGTAGTAGTCGGGGCAGGTTTGTCCGGGATTTGTGCTGCATTATCCGCAGCAAGAGAAGGAGCAGTTGTGAACCTTATTGAATCAAGATTAACTGTTGGAGGAAAGATCGGTCAGGATTTTTTATCTCCCTATGATCTTGAAGGTACGACCGAGTATATTTACAAACGTGAAACTGGAATATTGGATGAAGTTATGCATTTCATTTACAGCGAAAACTTGGAGGGGAATTATGCTGGTCAAGAGAGAGCGTTGAGAAATCTGATTTCAAAAGAGGAAAGATTAAATCTTTTCATTGACACTCATTTATTTAGCGTAAATTTAACTGAGAGAAAGGATGAAATTGAATCTGTTATTTCCTTTTCCAATAGTTTGGGAAGCAAAATAATTTTCAGAGCAAAGTATTTTGTAGACTGCACTGGAAAAGGGGTATTAGGACAGTTTGCTGAAGTACCCGGTGAGAAAGGAATAAACATTCGAGAATATGAAGAATCAAGTGCATCCAGTAAAAGTTTTCAATTCCGACTTGCCACGAGTATGGAGGTTGCAATTTCTGATTCCCCAAAATCATTTAGATGTCCATTTTGGCTTCCATTTAGATGGGAAGATAATCATAAGAGTGCTCAGATTGATTTGCTTGAGTCGCTAAATCGAAATGTTGAAGGGATTCATAATGTAGAATGGCTTGGAAATGTTAAGAATGAGCCTGACATAAATTCTGCAGTTTTGGTCTGGTCTGCATGGGATTACCTGAAAAATCGTTCTGCTTTAAAAGACGCCGCAAAAAACTGGATCGTTAGAAATTTTTCCCCTCATTGTGTAAACTCGGACGTTTTCAGATGCTTTGGTCATTATACCTTAGAACCTGAGGATTTGGAATCTGGGAAACAATTTTATGATTCTGTAGCCATGGGTCGTGGTCCCATTGACATGAACGATTCTTTGCTTTTATCACCGCGTGGCAAAGTTTCTTTAGCTCGACCCTTTGAAATTCCATTACGTTCTTTAATTTCTAAGCATATTAAAAATCTTTTTCTCACTGGTGTGCAGGCTTCTGTTACGAGTCGTGTGTCTTCGAGCATGTCTCATCCCCCAACTGCCTCCCAAACTGGTTCTGCCGTAGGAGTTGCAGCAGCACTTTGCATAAAAAAGAAAATACTGCCCAAAACTTTATTAAAAAAAGAAAGAATCGGTGCTTTGCAGCACCGGTTAAGTCGACTGAACCAGAGTTTTTCTTTCAATATTTTCGAAGATCAAGATAACTTGATTCCACGATCAAGAGTAAATTCTTCTTCTTCCCTCAAAGAATCTCTTCTGGAAAGTCAAATAGATGAAAAAATTTGTTTTGAAAAAGCCTTAATCCAATTTTCTACTATCACCGATAAAATTGATGAGATTTTTTTACTTCTTGAATCTGATCACGAATTAGAATTGGAATATCGAATTTTGGAAGGAGCTAACGGAGGCAACACTATTCCAGGTCACTGTCTATTTACATCCTCAATTAAAATTAGTTCTGGTGCAGCTCGTTGGGAAAGGTTTCCAGTTGCTGTAAAAATTAGAAGCAAGGGTTGGCATTATTTGGAAATTTTAAATGCTAAAGGAGTAAATTTTTACAAAATTAGAAACAGTCCAGTTGGCTCGTGTTTATTCTTACCTTTGAAAAATTTTAGATCCGGTCTTATTAATCCATATTCGCAATATTCTCCATTTCTACCTGATGAACCAAATTCAAGTGAAAGTATTGCTATGCAAATTTCACCCAGACAGGAATTATATTTCCCGGGAAATGTAAAAAATGGCAAAAGTCGGCCCGATAGTTTACCAAATTTGTGGATTTCCGATGAAACCGATTTTCGCTATCCAGAATTTCTTGAGTTTCATTGGGATGAAAAGGTTAAAATTTCCTCGATTGATATTGTATGGGATTCAACTTTGGAATTCTTATATCCTAGTCGGCCCAAATCTCTAGGTAAACCCATAATACCTTCAATTGTCAGAGATTATAAAGTTTATTATAAAGACGAAAACGAGCGTTGGCATGAATTTATTTGTGTGAACCGAAATGAAAAAGGATTTTGCTCTCATCATTTTCAATCTATTCTAACCCATGGAATTGAAATTGAAATTCTGATGACAAATGGTCTGAATCGGGCACAAGTTTATGAAGTTCGAGCATATTCATAGAGCTATGAATAAATCAGTTTGCATAAAACTTAATTAACCACCATGTTTAATAAATCCTATATATAACTAATGAATGCTCTTGCCGTCCTATTTCGTTTGCTAAGTTTATTTTCTGTTGCTGGTCTTGCTGCTTTTCTTTGGTTCTTATCTGAAACTAGAAAAAGTAAGACAAATGTATTCCTAGAAAACCAATTGGAAAACGGTTATCTTATTCTACAATCTGAAAAGGAAGCCCAATGGAAAGATATTTCATCCAAAAAGAGTAGTTTTAATGAAGTGTTTGATGATAATCAACCAGTTGGTTTGAACGATGAAAATCCTCTTTCTGAAGCATTAGCATCTTTAAGATCCTCTGAAGATGTTATATTGAGAAATGCTGATTATCGCGATTCTCTTGAAAGTTTAACCAAAGAATTTGGTGCGGGTTCTTTTATTTGGGATTCGGAAACTAAGAAGTGGAAAGAAAATGCAACTGTTAAAATCGAATCAATTGCGAGTTTGAAAGATCCCTTTTCTGATTTGAAAAAGTTTCCTTATGAGGATGTGAAAAAAGAAGATGGTTCGGTTATACCCGGGGTATCCAGAGAAAATCGACTTCGTACTTTGATGGGTATGTTTTATAAAGATCGACATGAGAAATTTTCTGAAATAGGAAAGCTCAGAGCTATGATCGTTGAAAGGGATGAGGCACTTAGGGAGTCCCAAAATCTCTTTGACAAAATGAAAGAGCAAAAAGAAGACTGGGAGAGAAAGTCAGGAGAATTCGAGGTTAAGTTGGGTCAAACAGAAGCAGACCTGACAGCAGAAAAGGCTGAGAGGAAAGCCGAAAAGGAAGCATCTGATCAACAAATTGCTGTGCTTAACAATAATATTGCAGGGCTTGAACAACAAAAATTAGATAATGAGAAAAAGCACATTGCTGAAATAGACGCTTTAAAGGCTGAGCATGGAGAGAAAATAAAAGCTTTGGGGCGAGAGATTACCTTGGCAGATGCAGCAGGTTATAAAAGAGGGATTGATGAAATGATGGCGAAACAGACTGGTGGTGAAAATGTGGACCAAGATTCTGAATTAGCAAAGAATCCTTTTGCTGCTGAAAAGGGCGGTCCTCCTTCGGTGCCGGATGGAACTGTTGAAGAAATTACTGAAATTTCTCAAATGAACGAGTTTGGAGTTACTTCAACCATTGCAAGAATAGATAGTCGTGCTGGTATGCTAATGCTGCCTATTGGTTCGGATCGTGGTTTGTCTGCAGGTGAAATTTTTACTTTGTGGAAAGGGAAAAAAGAAGCAGCTAGAATCAAGGTTCAAAGTACAGATAAGGGTTTTGCACTTGCCTACATTTTGCCCCGTTTTGGAGAGCCCAACAGACTTCGTCCTGGAGATCTGATTCAAATTGTTCCCGAAAAAAAGAAAACACTTTAAAACTTAATTCATGAAAAAAGCACTCTTTTCGATTTTATCTTTTCTTTGCATTTTCCTGTTGAGTGGTTGCTTTACTGCTTCTCCGGATGATGATAAGATGCCTCAGGGGCGACCCGCAAGCTGGGAATATAGTTTGCCAGGTGGTTTTGACCGGGGTGGCTTTAATCGATAATTTCAAATTACACTCACGTCATTCTGCTTAATGTCCGAGAGCAATCTAAGCGGTTCTCTCTGGCTAGTAGCGACACCGATCGGAAATTTAAGTGACTTTTCTCCTCGGGGGAAAGAAGTATTATCCAATGTGGATCAGGTTGCGTGTGAAGATACCCGAGTTACCAAGAAATTATTAAATTCTCTTTCTCTTGAGGTGCCTCTCATTTCCTACAGGGAAGAAAATGAGAGAAAGAAATCAATAGAACTTGCGGATCTTATTGAAGGAGGTAAAAAAATTGCTCTGCTTTCAGACGCCGGATATCCAGCTATTAGCGATCCTGGGTTCAGACTTGTTCGTGAGTGTCGTAAGCGAGGGCTCTCAGTTAATCCTATTCCGGGGGCTAATGCAGCTCTTACTGCCCTAGCCTGTTCAGGTTTGCCCACACATCAGTTTCTCTATCTTGGGTTTTTGCCAAAGAAATCAGTAGGAGCTGAAAAGTTATTAAAAAAATGGGAAAATTTTGAAGGTTCAATTGTTCTTTACGAATCCAAATACAGAATTGAAAAGACTCTTACTTCCATAAGTAATGTTTTGGGTGGTGACAGATTGGTCTGTCTCTGCAAGGAGATTACCAAAATTCATGAATCATTTAATCTGGGTCCCGTTTCCAAACTTCTTGAGAAGATTAATACTCTCAATAATCGCGGAGAGTTCACCATCGTGATTGGTCCAAAAGGCTATCATTTATAAATTTTAAGATTTTGTGTGCGTTGCTGTTCTTGATGTAGGTTCCAATACCTCTAAGGTTTTGGTTGCTGATTTGGACTCCCTTGGGAATTTGGTACAAATTGATCAAAAAAGTATTACCTGTAGATTGGGCTCCGGTTTATGTTCCGGAAGATTATTGATGCCAAAATCAACTATGGAAGAGGGTATAAATGCGTTGGATAAATTATTAGCATTTGCATCATCTTTTAAACCTAAAAGAATTCGCGTTGTTGCGACCGAAGCAATCCGTAAGTTTGAAAATGCATACCTTTTTACTGAAAAGATAAAGCAGCTTTACAATCTTGAGATTTCTGTGCTTTCCGGATTAGAGGAAGCAACTCTAATAGCCAAGGGGTTGATGTGTGATCCATCGCTTACTTCAGTGCAAAATTTTAATGCTTTTGACCTAGGAGGTGGAAGTTTAGAATTAATTTCGGTCAGTGATAGAAAGTGTACTGGTTGCAATAGCCTGCCCCTAGGGGTGGTTCGACTTGCCGAAAAATTTTCGGATAACTTAACGGAGAAGCTTAAAGGAAAGTCAATCTTAGATATTCAGGAAGAAGTAGCTCAAAAAATCAGTTCAGATAGTTCTTTTATTTTAGCGAATCGATCTGTTGACTTGGTTGGCGTTGGGGGATCTGTTATTTTTTTAAGGAAAATTTTAAGATCAAATAAATTGATAAAAAAAGATTCTGAACGATTGAAGTTTTCTGAAATTCATAAAGTTTCCAAAATTATAAATTCAATGGACTTGGCAAAAAGAATATCGAGTTTTCCTCAGTTGCCTCCAGATCGTGCTGATGTTTTCCCGACCGCTCTCTTGATTATTTTGGAAGTTATGAAAAAATTGGAGACCGAAAGTTTAATTCATTCATTCTATAATCTAAGGCACGGCTTGGCTAATGAACTGCTTTTAAAAAATTAATTTTTGTCTTTTACCCAAATCTGAAAACTCGTTGCCATAATTTCTCCACAAGTTTCTTGTTTTTCTCCAATAATAATTTTCATAGTTTCACAGTTGATATTTTCTGGTAGATTTAAAGAATTATAATGATCGTTCGGATTAATTATAATGAGTAATTCCGGAATTTGATCTTCACTTTTTGCAAAAATCATAAAGGCAAATGAACGATCTTGGTTTTCTATAAAATGATACTGATTATCTGATAGGAACTTTTTTAAACGAATTAACTTTCCCCAGTCTGACAATCGAAAAGAAATCAAATCTTTAATCCACATATGAAAAGAAATTGATTTTTCCAAATCTTTGTAATTTAAGGCATTTAATTCTCCCTGCTGGTAAGTATTCCGAACCCCTTTTTTATCCTTCAACCAGTCCTGCCCAGCGGTAATCATGGGAATGCCAGGAGATACAAAAAGAATTCCTGTTGCGATTTTCGCGAGTTGAGAAATTTTTTCAGAATAAATGGCTTTGTTTTTTGAATCTAGAATAAGTCGGTCAATAAATGTGTGATCATCGTGAGATTCTAAATAATTCAGCGATTGGAAAGGTTTTTTATTATCTCGATCTAAACGTCCTTTTAAAAGTTCAACCATTTCCGACGCACTGCCTTTACCTGAGACATATTCAAAGATTTTTTCTCGGCATTGATCGCTCCACAAACTATAATTAGTTCGGTTAATTCTTGTTGGTATTCTTCCGCGAAAGCTCCAAGGCTCCGCAATTAGTATTATATTGGGCTTTATTTTTTTGAGAGTTATTTCAATTTCCTCAAGTAATTCGACTTCAATTAGCTCAGCTAAATCAAAGCGAAAACCATCAATATCAAATTTTTCGACCCAGTGAACCAGGCTATCGAGTATTATTTTTTTGGTCGCTCCTGAATGTGGGTTTATGTCGTTTCCACAACCGCTATGGTTTGATAGCTCATTTGATTGATCAACGGTGAAGTAAAGCTCCCGATCAATATGCATGAGGTGTTGAGGAATACCAACATGATTATAAACTACATCTAAAATTACCGCCAAGCCACTATCATGAAAGTTAGATACTAATTCCTTGAACTCAGAATTTACCATTTGAGCGTCGCTTCCATAGTGTGAACAAGGTGCAAAAAAATTAACAGGCATGTATCCCCAATGGTATTCATCTTTGCTTTTTGAGTCGAATTGATGGATTGGTTGAAGTTCGATTGCATTAACTCCCAATTTCTTCAGGTAGCAATCATCAGATTTTAACCATTTTGATAGCCCTCGGAACTCCAGTCTTTCTTCATCGGTTAGTTCAATCGGTGCATGAGCAAGTAGATCTCTTAGATGTGCTTCTAAAATGACCAACTCCTCTGCAGCAGGTGGTTCAAAACGAGTTCCATTCCCTGACTTTACAGTTAATGCAATACCCGGTCCATTTCGTGAGCACAATGATTTAGCATAGGGGTCAACAATTTGTTTTTCGTAATATTCATCTTCTTTAAGCCCGGATTCCTTTGAAATTGCGTATTTATATTTTTTTCCTTCCAGGTTTTCCTTTAGGAGAACAGACCAAGTTCCATCCTCTTGCGGATCCATAGAAATTCTTCTTTGCACATTCTCGTTATCAGAAAAAAGTAGAAGATCTACCGAACTTACACGCGGTGCAAATATTCTAAAGTTTGAATATCCTTCGGATTGAAAATAGCCAAACTTTCCTTCGGGTATGACAGGAAGCCATTTTTTAAGATTTTTATTTTGAGGTCCCTTAACCTGTTCAAATGTAAAAATATCACTCCCAGTTCTGCTTGAGTTAAAAAGATAATCATAGGAACCCCAACAATTTTTTTTTAGACACGGATAAGTTTCCTCTGGTTCAATCCATTCGCCATCTTCAGTAATCAATTTGAAGATCCACTTAGTTCCGTATTCTAGGAGTATTTTTGACTGGCTTGAGGAGAGCACAAATAAATCTTCACTATGTGGTTGAAGTTCCCATCTAGGGTCATTTTTTGCCTGTTCCCATTTATTGAAATCACCAGCTAAATAGATTTTTTTTGAATTTCTATGTGATTCTTGTTGATGAAAAAATTCTAATTGATTACCGGTTTTAACATAGCCTGCGAATTTTGCTCTTTTGACAGGGCTTAAAGACTTGAAGGATGTTCCTAGCAAACCAGCTTCTTCAACCAGGTCTTCGAGGATTCTTCCCCCATCCCAATCTTTTGCTAGAAAGACGAAGTTTTCACCTTCCTGATTAGACCAGACACATCCACCACGAGTATACATAAATTTTATTCATACCTTCTAAGTATTACTAGCCAATCGAAAAATTTTGCCCCGGTTGCAGATAATCTTTAAAAAGAGCAAATTGAAAGATGAGTGAAAAAGTCTTAGTAGCTTTATCCGGCGGAGTTGACAGTGCAGTATCCGCTGCCTTGCTAATTGAAAATGGATATGATGTTTCAGGTGTCTATGTAAGAACTTGGGAATACGAAGATGATTTGCTTGGCGATTGTCCGGGGGCTCATGATTTAAAAGATGCAAAATTAGTTGCCCGAACTCTAGGTATTTCATTTTCGGTCGTTAATTTCATAGATTTTTATCAACAAAATGTGGTTATGCCCATGGTTCAGGGGTACAAGGCTGGAATAACTCCAAATCCAGACATTCTTTGTAATCGGGTTATGAAGTTTGGTGCCTTGCTTGAATATGCGGATGAAAATGGTTACGACTGCCTTGCTACAGGTCATTATTGTCTGCGAAAAAAAACCTCCGGAACAAAAGCAGAACTTTGGGAAGGTTCGGATAAAAATAAGGATCAATCTTACTTTCTCGCTAAAATTTCTCAGGAACAGCTTGAAAAGGCAAGGTTTCCACTTGGTGAAATTGAGAAGAAAGAGGTTAGAAACTTGGCAAGAAGGTACAATCTTCCTGTCGCCGATAAAAAAGACAGTCAGGGAATTTGTTTTTTGGGTAAAGTAAAAATTTCTGATTTTTTGTCTAATTTCTTGGAGGATCAACCAGGAGATATTGTTACATCGGAGGGGCATTTAGTTGGTAGGCATTCGGGCCTTCATAAATTTACCCTTGGTCAACGTCGTGGGATTGGTGTTCCTTCCAATCAGGATTACGAAAATTTCGTTGTCACGGGTAAAAATCAAAAAGAAAATCAATTAATTGTAGCTTTTGAAAGTCCGAACGAACCAACTTTATGGGGATATCAATATGAAGTGGATTCTTTATCATTTTTATCTGAATTACCCATGAATGAAACTAGGGAAATTCTAGGTAAAGCAAGATATCGTGATCCATCAGTTCAGATTCAATTCAAAAGGCTGAAGTCCGATACTGCTGAAGTCATTTTTGAAAAGTCTCAGCGAGCACTTACTCCAGGTCAAGTCCTTGCATTTTATAAGGGCGAAAGATTATTGGGAGGAGGTACTTATTCTCCAAGTGCACTGGGCAGGGCTGATCAATCTTATGCGTTAGATAATTCAGCTTGATTCATTCATTTATATCCATCAGTAAAGAATATAGCCGATTTATTCCATGCGATTGCGTTTATCCAAAAAAACCAGAAAAAAATTGCCCATTAAAGATGACCAGGTTCCCTTAAAAACAAAGGAGAATTTGGAGGAGCATCTACAGTCAGCAATTTCTTTTTTGCAAACCCAGCAAAATGTTTTGCAAAGAACAGTAGACATCCTCGAAGAAATTACTGCTCTTGCACCTACCATGAAAGCCGATGTTATTCGCTCGGTGTCTTTGCAGGATGAAAAAGAATCAAAAGAAAAATTCAAAGCTCTTCGTCAGGAATTAAATTGGTTATCTAGTCTCGAATTCAATCAGAAAGAATTATTTAGCCAAAATGGGAAAGATACTTCTTTTAAATTGTTCAAAGATGCTGGCCCAAATGCACCCGTGATTAAACAACATGCTGCTCCACATTTCCTCGATTCGATTCAAAATTCAGGGGATGAAATTAAAGAAGAAGACATACACAATTGTTTACAGGCTCTTCAGGAAATGCTCGGACAGACAGATGCAGCTGAAACTGATTTACAAACAAGTTTTAAGGCCCTTGCCGCTGACCCTGAAGCTCAGAAGAAATTAAAGTTTATTGAGGATCGAGTAAAAACATGGGTATCTGAAGTAATTGAAGGTCAAGACGGTTTGGCTGTTCAGGCAAATCTGCTTACTAGACGCGTGGATAATTTGGTTCAAGGCTTACAGGGATTGATTCAGGAATGAAAGACGGACAGACTTTTTCCTCCCCTTTACAGGGTGGCAGTGGAAAAGAGTTTTTAGGAATACATTTTGTAAACTGTGGTACCTACGGTCGGATTTACAAAAATCGACAGGGTACTGCTTACACGGGGCACTGTCCTCGTTGTATGCACCCTGTGCGGGTAAGAATTGGGCCAGGCGGGACGGGTAATCGTTTCTTTAAGTGTTTCTGCCCTTAGGGATAAAAGAATAAGCTTTTTTATGTCAAACAAAGCCTTTGGAATTATAGCAGAGGGGCATGGTGTAGCTTCCGGAAAAGCCGGGGATATTCGTTTTCCATTTGGCACTCTTGCTATGCAAATTCCTATTTTTGAGAGAAGAGGAATGGATTTTAAACAATTTTTTAAAGGAACAATAAATATATCCCTAAACTCATTTAATTTTGAGCTAAGAAATCCAAAATTCTTTTTTAAGGGTATTAAATGGTCTCATGATTTACCTCCTGAAAACTTCTCTTTTTTTGCCTGTTCTCTTAAAGTGAATTCAAACCCTCTTCGCTATGGTGCTTTTGTCTATTGGCCCCACCCCTCTACCAAACCGGAGTTTCATCAGGATGAAAAGATTTTGGAAGTCATTTCTGCCTACATACCATCAATTAAATATGGTGATGAGATTGAAATTAGTGCTCATCCAGATTCAATTTATTTTCATCCATTATCTCTCAATTCGGAAAAAAGCGGATAAAACTTAATTTTTTTATTGGTTTTACTTGTTATTCAGTCTTTTACCGCATACGAAAGTATTCTCTTCTATGAATAATAATCCTTCTTTTGCATCGCGTTGGAATGTTGACGAAATTGATCGTCAGTATAAACTATGGATTGATTCACCGGAAAATGTATCGTCTGAATGGCAATACTTTTTTGAAGGTTTTCATTTGGGGGCTGATCAGTCAGTTGCTGTATCGTTAAATGAGCAAAATGAGTCTAGTCAATCTGCCAAGGTTGATGAGAACTCTATCGAAAAGCATGCTAGACTATATGGTGCCATTTATGCTTTTCGCGACATTGGGCATACTCAGGG
>MDSZ01103273.1_pt1 | contig 11939 bp, 10 predicted proteins | sample 811201 | NCBI WGS metagenome assembly MDSZ01 (sample SAMN05326647, study PRJNA326480) | marine metagenome | isolation source: seawater | place: Indian Ocean: North | collected 2010 | reverse complement strand
TTATTTTAAGCAATACAAAAAAAACTAAGGGTAATGATATGAGAAAGTTGAGAAATAATAAAAATTTTTGGTTTGTAATGATATTTTTAATAAGTTTGGTTGTGTTATTTTTTCTCCACTCAATAAATAAAAAGCACAAATAAAAAAGTAAATTTACATATGAAAAGTATATTAAAATTGTATTAAAACTATATATAAGAAATGGGTTTTTATTTTGATATCCCTTAAAACATATACCAAAACCAAGGATTGTGCACAAAACATATGTCATATAAGGAGACATATGATTTGCATAAATATTCAAATTTAATGAAAAAGTAAACAAACAGAAAATTAACAAACTTAACCATTTGTTTAAAGTTAAGTACCTCAAACATATATAAAAAATAAGCAAAGAACAGATTATAGATATAAAAATAGAAATTAATCTTGTGTAAAAAATTTTATTCTCAAATTTTTTTTCGTCTACATTAAGAAAAGGTATTATAAGGTATTGTCCAGGAGCATACGTCCATCCGTGAGCGATATAAGCAGGAAAAAGTAAGCTGCTGTTTAAATTTTTTATTAAACTTTCTTTAATTATGAAAGACTTATTGAACAAAATAATTTCTTTATTTCCAACTGATCCTTTATGAAGACTTATGACACCAACATCATCATATTCTGTGTAGATATCAGTTGTATATTTTATTTTAATGTTAATTGAGAAAAATAATATTATAAAAAAAAGGATTACTATAAAAATATTATCCAACTTTCGGAAATTATTCACTAAATTCATTACTTTAAAAAGTTAAAAACTTATTATTACAAATATTAAATATTAGATAAAAATATAATTTTAAGCTATAAATTAATATGGATCAATTCATAAGTATTCTATTACAATTTTATTCCAAATTAAATCCATCGGACTTAGATCTTATGTTTTTGATAATAAAATTACCATTCTGTCTTTTATTTGGTTTGTTAGTATGTTTAATAAACTCTTATAAAAGTTTTCCATGGCTTAGAAACAGTTTGAATCTATATGTAGGTGGAATGTTGCCTGTGTTAGGTTTAGTTATAACTGTAGTTATAGGATCTAATATAGCTTTAAGTTTAGGAATGATTGGAGCATTGTCCATTATTAGATTTAGAACACCTGTTCGTTCATCTTATGAACTAACTATTTATTTTTTGCTATTAACTATAGGTATTTCTGCAAAAGTTCATTTAGGAATTTCATTTACGTTAACTATAGTTGGCTGTTTTTTATTACCTATAATATCTTTTTTCAAAAAAACACTTAAAAATGAAATTGAGTCAGGAAAAAATATTAATTTAAATATGATTGTAAGTTTTGATCAATTAAAAACACTTTTAAAAGAAGAAAATATGGCAGATCTTTCTGTTGTTAAGATAAATGAAAATTCAGATTACGAAATAAATATAAATATTTCCTTTTTAAATAACTCAGATGAATTGAGCTTTATAAATAAATGGCAGCCACAAATCACTAAACTGAATGTTATTAAAGAAAATAAAATTTTGTAGTTTAATACTCATTTTTTTACTACCTAACGAAGTCTTAATCGCAGATAATTATAAGAATACTAAATTTATTGAGGACATAAAAATAGAGTTTGATCAATCAAAAAATAGAGATTTTGTAACAAATCTATTTAGAGCTTATGTTGATCTAAATAATCAAAACAGTTCAAAAACTATTTTTCAAACAATTAAAAAAAAATACTCAAATAAATGGTTTCAAGGATACGTGCATTATAAAAATAAAAAATATAAAGCTGAAATTAGAATATTTGGTGAATTAAAAGACCACATTCAAATTCCAATATCGAGTGTGAAAGTTAAATTAAAAGAGGGACATATCTCTAATATTACAAGGTTTATTTTATTTTTGCCCAAAACTAGAAATGAGGAGAAGGAGGTTTTTTGGTCATTGTTAAACAATAAATTAGGCATTAAAGCATTTTACACTCAAATGGTTGATGTAAATTTCATGAACAAAAACTATAAATCAATTTTTCAAGAAGATGTCTCAAAAGAATTTCTAGAAAGAAATAAATTAAAGGAAACAATAGTCATTAAAGAAAATGATTATAACCATTTTAATCTCAAAAATAAAAAGGGTGTGTATCCTAATTTTTATTCGCTAGTTGTAAATAATGGATCATTTCTTAAAAATAAAGTATCTTTAGAGATCGCTTCTAACGCAATATCAACATTTATTACAAATAAAGAAGATAATCTTTTTCGAAATAATCAATACGTTAGAATGGTCAACAATAAGTATGCTTGGCACGGAATGTTATCCCATAACAGAAAATTTATATATTCACCATTAGATAATTCATTTGAGGAAATTTATTATGATGGATCAGTAAATTATAAAGCTTTTCGTAACAATGAATGTAAATTTAAACCAAATGAAGAATTTCATAAATTTGAAAAAAAATATTCGACTCTATCTAACAAAAAATTATCAACTATTGAAAAGTGCATATATGCAGAGAAAATGGGTATTTATAATTTTTACAAAAAGAACAACAAATTACCTTATGAGGATAAATTTTTTTTCGAAAGTGATTTTGAATTAATGAAACAAAACTTAAATAACGTAAGAAAAACTATCTTAAATAACTTTTTAATTGAAAAAACTAACTTAAATAAAGACAAAAAATTTTTAACGTTTTCATTTTATCATGAAGATAAATATTACTTGGTTGATTATTATTTAATTAGCAAAAAAGTTAGAAATTTTAGAAATATTAATTTTGATACATATAAAGACTCATTAAGGGGAAGGCTGTATTTTGATTATTTAGAAGAAAAGATACCAGTTTTCAATCTCGGAAATTTATTAGACAAAGAAAAAATTAAGTTAATTGCTGATGATGATCTTAAAAAAAAAAAAATTATTATTTATGATCCAGGAACTTATAATATAAATCTCATAAAAAATAATACATACAATTTAGATATATACTTTGACTCATCTCATACTAAATTAATTATAAATGGATCGATAAATAGTGAAGATAAATTTAGATTTATAGATACTTACCATAATTCTAATTTGGATAATAATATTAACAGATATGACCAAAATCTATTAAATGGTTGTATAAATTTTTTACAAGTAAGTTTTGAAGGTGGAAGCCTTTATTCAGAGGGTATGAAATGTGAAGATTCTATAAATATAGTTAAATCAAATGGTAAAATAGATAATATTGTAATAAAAAAATCTAATTTTGATGGTTTAGATATTGACATATCTGATCTTAAAATTAGCAATCTCAAAATAATAGATTCAAAAAATGACTGTTTAGATTTATCTTATGGTAATTATGAAATTAGAAATATTTATTTACAAGGTTGTTCTGATAAAGCTATATCCGTTGGTGAAAAATCAAAACTAATTTCAAAAAAAATTGTAGCAAAAAAATCTAATTATGCTTTAGTTTCAAAAGACAGTTCTAAAGTATTTGTCGATAATTTATTTTCATTAAATAATACAAACTGCTTAGGAGCTTATAAAAAAAAACAAGAATTTGATGGTGGATTTATAAATATTAGTTCGATGGAATGCTCGGAACACAAGAATATAAGTGAAATAGACCCTTTTTCTAAAATAATTTTAAACAATAAAGAGTTAAACTTTACTCAAAATAATTAAGACATTTATGAACTCTAAAGAATTAATTAACAGTATAGGAACAAGAAGGTCAGAGATTAAATATGACATCTCAAATTTTTCTGAGGAATTCTTTATTAGCAATTATCGATTAAGAGAAATTTTTAAAGGAAGATATATTAATAGTATTTACTATGATAATAAAAATCTAGATTTTTATCATTTAAGTCAAGAAGGAATTGTACCGAGGAAAAAAGTCCGCATAAGATTTTATAACCCTGACGAATATTTTCTTGAAATAAAATCTCAAGATTTATACTCTAAATTAAAAAAAACTATAAAAATTTCCAATATTAATGATATAAACCATCACCTGATAGAGAACGGTATAAGACAAAAATTAAAACCAAATATAAAAGTAAATTTTTATAGAAGATATTTTAAAAGTTTAGTTGGAAGAATTACAATAGATAGTAAAATTAGTTACTCAATTTGTGACTCTAATAATTTTCTTGAGGATCGAAATAAAGTTATATCAAATCAAAAAATTCTAGAAATAAAATTTCAGAATATAAACAATAAAATACCTTTTTCTTTTAAAGGTATTGAACTAAAAGAACAAAGAAATTCAAAATATTGCAATGGAATTGACCTTATTTTTAAAAAACTTTATCCAAATTTATAGTCATTTATTTTGGTACAGAATTAATTTTAGTTATAAATAGTGATTAAAAAATTTTTACATATTGGTATAGGAAGGTGTAGTAATATAACTTTAATAAATCATATATACCCAATTATAGCTCAAAACTCTAATTACAAATTTTACACTTCTGATGAATTAATTCAAAATGAAATTAATTTAAATTATGAGAAGATGAAGCTTGGAATAAAGTTGAGCGAAAATATCAAAATAGACAAAGATCTGATAGTCTCAGACGAAAGATTGATAGGGTGGAATCCTTTTGATTGGGAAAAATATGCTGATGCAAATCTAAAGATGTTTGGGCAAGATACGACTGTTTTAATAATTTTGAGGAGTCCACAAGAATATTTAAATTCAATGTATAAAAATCAATGTTTAGTAAGTGGTAATTTAATGACACCTGATGAATATTTTGCACTAAATCAAAATTACAATAGAGATGATAAACATGTTTTTAATTTAGATTTATTTTCATACAAAAAGCTAAAGCACATTTATGAAGATAGATTTGATAAAGTTATTTTTATTGATTACAGGGATGTAAAAAATATGTTTTTTTTTAAAAATTATTTTAAACTTAACGAGGAAATTCAAAATAAACTAGTTGATGAATATAATAATTCAGAGCCGAATAAATCATTTAGAACAGAACTAACAAACAATTTAACTTTGAAACTCTACAGGGTATTAAGGATTATTTCATTAGTATTTAATCTAGATATAATAGTTAAAATTTTTAAGTATTTTAAAATAAAGTCAAATAAAAAAAATATTAAAAATGAGAAACTCCTTAATCTAACTCTTAACCAAATTAGACAAATGAACAAAGATGATGTTAAGCTAAATTTTTATCGCAGTTTTTTAAGTATAATAAAGTGGTCAAAATTAATGTTTATTTTAGAAAAAAATCTATCAAATAACAAAAAATTTAAAATTCAATTAAAAGGAAAAAAAAACGAGATTATTCAATCTTGTGAAAAAGAATATTTAGATATCATATCTAAATAATTAAACTCGTTACTAAAAAATCTTAAATTTTGTATTTAGTTTTTATTAACAATTTTGTCTCATTGAAATATATTCAAATATAAATATTACTAACTTATTCAAGTCTATGAACTCAAAATTTAAAAATAAATTTTTGAAAATTTCAGCAATCGTAGTTGCTGTTGCTGTAGTATTTTCAACAATAATTTATTATTTGCCAACAGAAAAATATAGCTGGGTAAAAACATTAAAAGAAAGCATCCCACAGAAATATAAAAAAAAATTTAAAAGTACAGTTTTTGCAATTCCTGAGCTAAATAAAAAAATTATTTTAATGAACAAAGAAATTAAAGATTTAAAAGTACAAGCTCTTTTAAATAAATCTGAAATCAATCTGCTAGAGTCACAAATCGATGGTATTAAAATTAAAGATGTTAAATTTGAAATATCTAAAAAGCATATTCCATTTGCAAAAACTGTAAACTATGGTGACGGTAAACCTGTTTCATATATGGCGAAGTTCAAAGATGATATAATATTTGTTGCTGGCTATGGAGATATTTTATTTGCAAAACCTAAAAATTTTTTAAAAGACTCAGAGCCAAATTATAAAAAAATTAATAATAATCTTAGAAAAAAAATTACTGATGATGCCTTTTGGGATTTAGATAGTTCAATTATTGTAAAAGATAAAACAGGTTGGAATAATAATTTAAGCAATGGAGTTAGTGTAAAAGGAATTTTATTACATGATGAAAATTTGTATATTGCCTATTTAAGAGAAATTAAAGAAAGGTGTTACGCTACATCTATATTAAAAGCCGAAATGAATTTATCCTTTCTTGAATTCAAAGATTTTTATGTGCCAAAAGATTGTATTAGCCCTTTAGACACAGAATTTCTGCCTCATGCTGCTGGAGGAAGAATGGTTATTTATAAAGAAGATAAAATGTTGCTAACTGTTGGAGATTTTTCTCATTTTAATATTGCTCAAGATGATAATTTAAACTTTGGTAAAATAATCTCAATTGATCTTAAAACAGGTGACACAAAATTTTTTTCAAAAGGTCATAGAAATCCACAAGGACTTCTTTATTTAAAAGATAAAGATGTGATTCTCTCAACAGAACATGGACCTAAAGGAGGAGATGAGATCAATAAAATAATTGAAAATGAAAATTATGGTTGGCCAATTGCCTCTTATGGTATTCAATTTGGTCATGAGCAAAAAAAATTAGGTCCTGTTTATAATAAACATAAAGAAAATGGATTTGCTGAGCCAATTCATTATTGGAATATAAATCCAGGAATTGGTCAAATTATAGAAATTCCAGAGAATTTTTCACAAAGTTTAAAAAACCATTTTTTTATTACATCCCTTTCAGGATCAGTTGATAAGGACGGATCATATAAAGGTGAGTCTCTTTATATGGTTAGTTTCAATGAAAACTATGACAAAATCATATCAATGGACAGACTTTATATTGGAGAGAGAATAAGAGATATTATTTATGAAGAAGAACTTAAAGGTTTTTTAATTGCTATGGAAAATACCTCAAGTATTGGATATGTCCGTATTAAAAAATAATTTTGATTATTCGTAACTAAATTTCTAGATCTTTATCAATAATACTTTTAATTTTTTTAAAGCACTCTTTTATAGTTAGCTTTGTTGTATTAATTAGAATTGAATCTTTAGTTTTTTTAAGTGGTGAAATTTTTCTATTTCTATCACTTTTGTCCCTTTTTTTAATACCATTGAGTACATCAATATATTTTATTTTCCTATCCAATTTTTTTAATTCTTTAAATCTTCTTCTTGCTCTCGTCTCTAGTTTTGCTGTAATAAAGAACTTAAAATTTGCATTGGGCATGATGTTATAGGTAATATCCCTACCATCAAAACATGATCCATTATATTTTTTTGGTGGAATTTTAGCGTATTTTTTTTGAATTCTATCTACTAATTTTCTAATTTTAATATCTTTTGATATTTTTGAGGCTTCAAGACCTATCTTTCCCGATAATAATTTTTTGTCTTTTAATTCATTTAAATTGATATTTTTCAATTTTTTTTTTACAAAAGTTAGATTAAATTTTTTATGTGACTTTAGTTTGTTATAGGCCAATACTCTGTAAAATTTTCCTGTATCGAGATAAAATAAATTATAATGTTTAGATATTAATTTTGATTGTGTTCCAGCACCAGCTCCAGCGGGTGAGTCTATAGCAATATTTAAGTATTTTTTTTTCATATTAAAATGATACAAGATATTTTCATGAAAAAAAATAACAAAGGAATCTTGTTTTGGGTAACTGGTTTCTCTGGATCGGGAAAAACTCAATTAGCTAAAAAAATTTATACCCAAATTAAAAAAGATTATGGACCAACTATATTATTTAGTGGAGATGACATAAGAAGAATTTTTCAGTTAAAAGGATACACTGCTAAAGAAAGACTAAATACAGTAAAAAAATATTGTAAATTATCTAAATTTATTACATCTCAAAATATAAATGTATTATTTGCAGTTATTGGAATGATGGATGAGGTTAGAAATTGGAATAGAAAAAATATTAAAAACTATATCGAAATTTACATTAAATCAGATTTAAAAAATATAATTAATAAAAAAAAAAAGAGACTTTATCACAATAATAAAAAAAATATTGTTGGAATAGATATTAAACCTGAGTATCCCAAAAACCCAGATATTGTAATCAATAATGATTTTAAGAAGAATCTAGATTCATTGTCAAAAGAATTAATTAAAAAATTAAAAAAAACTATTTAAGCAAGGATTTCTTTGAAAGGTATTTTGATATCTGAGGACTCATTAAATAATGAGGAATACTTTTATTTTTTCTTAAAATTTGTCTAATTTTTGAACCACTAATTTTAAGAATATTTTTAGAAGAGCAAAGTTTCATGTCATTAATAATTTTTTTGCTAGATTTACAATAAAATGGTTCTTTTCCTGCAATAATTCTAATTTTAAGTTTTGCCTCGTTTTTTTTGCAATATACCTGTGATTTGTTGTAGCCAAAAAAATTTTTATAACCCGCATGATCACGTCCAATCCAAAAATGTGTGCAACCATAATTCTTTCTTACTAAAGCATGTAGAGCTGCTTCTCTATATCCTGCGTATCTTGGGTAAGAAAAAAAGGGTATAGAAAAAACTTTTTTGGATTTAAACATTTTTGAGGCTAACTTATTAGTTTTCATTATTAATTCGTCGCTATATTCATCTTTTCTATATTGTCCTATGAGAGGTTGAATTAATAATGAGCCATATTTATTAAATAGGTAGTTGTGAATCCATTGATGTGCGTTATGCGGAACATTTCTAGTGTGAAAACTTGCTAAATTTTTTAATTTTTTAATATTAAACATTTTATTAAATTTTTTTGGTGACACAAAATATTTATTTTTTAAATTTTTTTTGTGTGGATTTTTGAATTCAAAACTCAAAAACTTAAAATTTTCATCAATAAATTTTTTAGTATAAGGATGTTTTAAATAGTTTTTTCCATAAATTTTTTTTAGAAATTTATATTTGTTAATATCATAAAATTTTATTTTATAAATATTGATTAAATATTTATTTCTATAAAGAAGATTTATATTTTTTTTATTTTTTATTTTTAAATAGGTTTTTTTATTTACACCAAAAAAGATCGGAAATGGAAAAAAAGAATTACCGATTTTTTTTTTATTGATTATGCTATTAAATTCAATCTCATTTACAAAATTTTTTAAAGGAAAGAAAACTTTATTCAGAATATTTAATAAATCAGAAAATTGATTCTTATTAATGTTAATTGAATTCATTAAGAGTGTTTTTTTTAATAGAATATATTATATATATAAAAACTTCATAAAAAAAAATGATATTTGATCTTACAATAATTGGCTTTGGTGTTATAGGAGTAGAAACGTTAGATGGTATAAAGAAAATCCTTTTAAAAAAAAAAAATAAGAAACAAATAAATATAGCAATTATTGATAAAAAATTAAGTAACATACCTGGAGGAGTAGCTTATAGTCAGGTTAATTCTAAATTTGGTTTTTTTAACAATCCTTTGCGTCTTTCTCATCAAGAATTTATAAAATGGTTTAACTCAAAAATTAACAAAACGAAAATTTTTGATTTTGCTGATAAAAATCCAGATTATAATTTAAAATTATGGTCCTTAAAGAATAAATATATTTTAGACAAAAAATATAAAGATTATAAAGAACTATATTTACCTCGACTAATATATTCAATCTATTTAAAAGAAAAAATCATAAGCTTTTTGAAACAAAAAAAAAAACTTAATATATCAGTTTATTTTTTAAAAGGAGAGGTTAGTAAAATAAGTCATAGTAAAAATTATATTATTTTTCCAACGTTAAAATTTAAAAATTTTTCGATAAATTTTAATAAGAAAAATATACTTACCAAAAAAATTTTAAATAAAGATAAAGATTTTATTAAATCTAAAAAGATTGTTATTGGAACTGGAGTTACACCACCAAAAAAAATAAATGAATATAGTTTTGCAAGAAATACAAATTATATTTGGGATTTTTATACTGAGGGCGGAACAAATAATTTATTGAAAAGAATCTTAAGGATTAAGAAGTATAAAAAAAAAATAAAAATTGTTTTTATTGGTAATAAAGCAGGATTATTAGAAACAATGCTGGAAATTGAGCGACTTATTAAACAAAATAAAATTGATATTAATATTATATGTATATCAAAAAATTCTCTGACATTACAAAAAGCAGAAAGATCAAAAAAATTTGAATATTTTAGTTTTAGATATTTGATTAAAAATAATATTAAAAATATAAAAAAAGCTAATCAAATATTAGATTTGCTTGTAAAAGAATTTAAAAATGCAGTAAAAAAAGGATTTAACAAATATGATGTCTGGACAAATGTTCTAAATAAAAAAATCTTATCTATTTTTTATAATCAACTGAGCAATAAGGAAAAAGAAAATTATAATTTTAATATATTTCCAATTATAAGAAATATGACCAGATATACTTTTCCAGATACGGTAAGTGCTAAAAATCGACTTGAACGTGCTAATCGAATAAAATTCATTAAAGAGAAAGCAATTTCTGTAAAAAAATACAAAAAATATTTAATTCTAAAAATGAAAAATCATAAATCGATTAAATGTGATATAATAATTAATGTTTCTGGACCCGTTAATATTTTAAATATAAATGATGAGATAAAATTTGTTAAATCTTTAAAAACTATAACTAACAAGTTCAACGAAAGAGGTTTTAATCCAAATAGTAATTTTATGTTAGAAAATGGATTGTATTTACCTGGAACGCTATCTAGCAATTTTAACCCTGGAAGAGAAACAATTATTAAAGCAATTACAAAAAACTCACATAAAGTTGCGAAAAATATTTTTATTAATAATTAAATCTTATGAAATAATTATAATTCTTGTCTTGAATTTTTTTTAATAAAATACTAAACGCTAACTTAAAATCTTTTATATGATGAATAAAGATCAATTATCTTGGGATGAATTTTATAAAGAAAGCAATGGTAGATCGGATATACCAAAAAAGATAAATGAATTTAATAGATTAGTAGCACACACTAAAAATTTTTTTATTATTTCAGGGTATGGAGCTTTCACCCCAGGTTATTTACTTATTATTTCAAAAGATTTTATACCTTCATATGGTCTTGTAGCAAAAAATCAGTTTTCAGAACTTAGCTTTATAATAGAAATAATAAAAAAAACTTTAGAATTAGAATTAGACAGAAATTCAGTTGTGTTCGAACATGGTATGTGTGCATGTATTGGAGGGCTTGATAGAGCACATATTCATATCATGAGTATTCCAAAAAATAGTAATGAAGATACTTTGATCAAATCTATTAACTCAGTGTTATTTAATAGAAAAGCAGGAATTAAATATATCGAATATAAAAATTATAAACTACAAAATATTCACGACATAAATCAAATTTATGAAGATTTATCATTGAACAAAGAAAAAAATAACGATTTTAAAATTGTGGGAAAATTATTAGAGATAAAAGATATTCAAAATTTGCCAGTTAATGAATGGCCATTTGCAACGTTTGATCATATTAATAAGGGTGGACACTACGTATACTTCAAATCTGATTATGAAAATTCATCATTTTTAACAACTCAAAATTTTCAAACTCAATTTGGTAGAGAAGTAGTTTTTCAAAATGAGCTAATTTTAAATGATGATTTTAAAAATCTAGTAAAAAGTTATGAGAATAATAATAAAAATTTGAATGTTTGGAGGTGGCAACACTATATTTTTGAAAAAGAAATACTAGAGTCTATGAAAATTGCTAAATCAGGGTTCAGCCACCTTAAAAACTCTTACAAAGAAAAGTTTGAGGAATATAAATTTGAGATTATTTAAAGTTAACTTGAACTTGTTCATGTATAAACCTATTAGATGCGAGTATGTCAGTTGAGTCGATTGTCCATTCATTGCCATTTGGTTGGGTAACCAATCCTCCGGCCTCATTAACAATTAAAACTCCTGAACACATATCCCATAATTTTAGATTTCTTTGATAAAAAGCATCAGTTT
>MDSZ01087006.1_pt1 | contig 11939 bp, 12 predicted proteins | sample 811201 | NCBI WGS metagenome assembly MDSZ01 (sample SAMN05326647, study PRJNA326480) | marine metagenome | isolation source: seawater | place: Indian Ocean: North | collected 2010 | reverse complement strand
GGCGCGCCCTGAAGGATTCGAACCTCCGACCCACGGTTTAGAAAACCGTTGCTCTATCCAGCTGAGCTAAGGGCGCAAGTTTTTAGAATTATTACAACATTTAATTTTTAAATACAAATTTTTTAATTAAAATTAAAACCGAAATAAACTCTATTCGTCCAATTATCATAAATATAATTAAAATATATTTTAAATTAATTGATAGTTCGCTAAAATTAATATTTTCTAATCCATACAAGCTTGAGTTGACTGTATTCATTAAAGTCAAAATTCCTAATTTAAATGCAGCATCAAACTTTATATTAAAAAGTGTTAACAAAATTACTAAAGAACTTAATGATAATATAAAAATTATTACAGTAAAAAAATATTTGTTAATATCCATTAAATTGATTTTTACTTTTGAAAATAAAACTTTATTTAAAAGTACATGTTTTGGCTTCGCATGTGAAACGAGTTCATTAAATGAAAATTTAGTTAATAAATAAATTTTTAAAAATCTTAAACCTGAACTAGTTGAAACTAGAGATCCACCAATTATAACTAATATAAGAAAAATAAAATTATTTTTATTATTAACATCGAAAGAAAATCCAATATTTGAAATACTACTAGCCAATGAGAATAATGTAACGGAAAAATTATTTTCCTGATTAAAAAAAATGAAAAATAAAGCAACTAAGAAAATAAGGTAGATTAGTAAATAATAATCCTCAGTAAAAACCATTAAATCTTTTTTTTTTAAAAATAGGATATTATATGGTAGCAAAATTCCAAAAAAAGATATCAACATTGATAATGAAAAAATATAAATTTGATAATTAGATTGTAAAATTTCACTAATGTCATTCACAATTAAAAATCCACCTGATGACACAACTGTTAATGAAAGATTAAAAGCATCAAATAGTCTTATATTGATGATTTTATAAATTATAAATAAAACTAAAGTTATCGACGTATAAACAAAAAGTATTTTAGCAGATTGCTTAATTATCTCAGTGATATCTAAAGATATAAAGTTGGTAAGAATTTTTTTATAGTTTTCATCATAAATATCAATGAGAAATAATATTGAAATTAAAAAATATAAACCACCAAACCATTGAGATGTAGATCTCCATAACAATAAGCTTTGATCTAAATATTTTACGTTTTCAAAAATAGTAAATCCGGTTGAAGTAAATCCTGAGACAGCCTCAAAATAACTATCTACAAAAGATAAATAATTAAGACCGAAAAAATAAGGTATTGATATAATTAAAGGTAAAATAACATAACCAGCAGCAACAGAAAAAATTTTTTCATAGATTGATATTTTTTTGAGATTATTTTTTTTGAAAAAAAAAAATAATGATGAAAAAATTAAAGAAATTATAATTGTATATGAGTATATTTCGATATTATATAAGATTTCAAAGTAGTAAGAGTAAATTATATTTAAGAACGATAGCAATGAAAGGATAAAACAGAAAGATCCTACATATATTAAACTAAGTTTAAACATTGTAAAAATTATACCGCGCTTATTCTAAAGATATTTTCTACAAGCGGAATTTGATCTTTTTTAGCAATAAATACTATAACATCATTTTTTTTAAAAACATAACTGGATCTAGGAATGATTACTTCTTTACCTCTTAAAACTGCTCCAATTTTTATTTCATCTGGAAGATCTGCATTCTTAAGTTCTTTATTAATTAGATCTGATGTTTCAATTATCTCTGCCTCTATTACTTCATACTCACCATTTAAAATTGAATACGCAGACTCGATAGTACCTTTATGTACATGTTTTAAAATACTCGAAACTGTATTCATTCTTGGATCAATTAAATCATCAATTTTTAATGAGTTTTGTAAAAGGCTATAATTTGGCTTTGTAGTTAAAACCATAGTTCTTTTATTTTGTGAAAATTTTTCAACTAAAACACCAACCATCAAATTGTCCTCATCATCATTTGTCAAGGCTATTACGGTTTCTGTTTCGTCTAGGTTAGCTTCTTTTAATACTTCTTCGTCTAAACCATTACCATTAATTACAATTGTATTACTTAGTTCAGTAGCAAGATATTCAGCTCTATCTTTATTTTTTTCAATAATTTTTAACCTAATATCGTTAGTCGATGACTCAATATGTTTTGCTAAATTATATCCAATATTTCCACCACCTATCAAAAGTATTTTTTTTGAGATTGGATCATTATGACCAAAAGCCTCTAGGGTTTCTTGTATTTGTGATGCATTAATTGAAATATATGCCTTATCATTTTTTTTCATTACATCATTTTTTTTTAAAAATATAAATTTTTCCTCTCTTACAACGCCCAGTATATTTGCATTTAACTTAGGAAATTTTTTTGTAAGATCGTTCAATTTAATATTGTTTATTGGGCATCGTTCATCAACTAGAATTTCTAAAAGACGAATATTATTATTTGCAAAAGGAACATTGTCTGTTGCCCCAGGGGACTCTAATTTTCTATGAATAGACTTAGCAATCTCAATTTCTGGAGAAATTACGAAATCTATTGGTAAATTATCTTTATTGAATAATTGTGAAAATTTGGGATCTAAATACTCTTGTGCTCTGATTCTTGCTATTTTTTTTGGTGTTTTAAACAAAGAATATGCAATTTGACAAATTAGCATGTTAATTTCATCATTTCTTGTTACAGCAATTATCATATTTGCCTCTGAAATATTTGCTTTATCTAAAATCGCTGGCGATGTAGCTTTTCCAACTATAGCTTTGACATCTAGCGTCTCATTAATTTTCTGAATATCTTCACTAGATTGGTCAATTACTGTAATTGAATGATTTTGCTCACTGAGTAATTTTGCAATAGTAAAGCCTACTCTTCCTGCTCCACAAATAATAATATTCATTTAGTTAAATTCTTTAATCCCTAGAAGTTTAAGTTTTCTATGAAGCGCAGATCTTTCCATTCCAACAAATTTAGCAGTTTTTGATATATTTCCACTGAATTTTTTAAGCTGTGATGATAAATACTCTCTCTCAAAGTTTTCTCTGGCTTCTCTAAGGGTATAGGAAAGATTTTCAGAGATATTAAATTCATTAATTGAGTTTTTTGTTAAAGACTCTTTAATAATTTCATTAATTTTAGACTGATTTTGACCTGGTGACAAAATTATTATTCTTTCAACTAGATTTCTTAGCTCTCTTACATTTCCTGGCCAGTCATAATTTAGAAGAAAATTATGATCTTTAATTTCAATTTTTTTAATATTGTAAATTTCTGATAATTTTTCCATAAAATACTCAATTAAAATAGGAATGTCAGTAATTCGCTTGTTTAACGGTTCAAGCTTGATACTGAATACATTTAGTCTATGGAATAAATCTTCTCTAAAATTTCCCGATTGAATTTCATTTGTAATATCTTTATTAGTTGAGCAAATAATTCTAACATCAACATTTATATCATGCTTTCCATTTATTCTTTTAAATTTTTGATCAATTAAAACTCTTAAAATTTTAGATTGTGTCTCTAAAGGAATTTCCGTAACCTCGTCAATTAACAATATTCCACCTGTGGCCTTTTCTAAAGCACCATAAATGATTGATCCATCTGTAAATTCCTCACCAAATAATTCTTTTTCATATTTATCAGAGTTTAATAAAGCCCCATTTATAATTACAAAAGGTTTATTTTTTCTACTCGATATTAAATGAATTTTTCTAGCTACTAATTCTTTGCCACTACCAATTGGTCCATTAATAAATATTCGACTATCAGAAGTCGCTAAATGATTAATCTGATCTTTAATATTTAATATATTTTTACTATTTCCAACTATATCAAAAGAGTGAAATAATTTTTCATTGAGCGACTTGTTTTCTTTTTTAAGATTAAAATTTTCCACCGCTCTATTAATAAAATTGGTTAATCTGTTTTTATCAAATGGTTTCTGAATAAATTCAAAAGCGCCTAACCTTAATGAGTCAACGGCCATTTCAATATTAGCATGGCCTGAAATAATAATTACTGGTATGTCTTTATTTTTATTTTTAATATGATCTAACAATTTTAAACCTTCATGATTTTCTGTATTACTTAACTTTACATCTAATAGAGCTACATCTGGAAGTTTTTTATCAATTTCAGAAAGGGCTTGATGGTAATTAGCTGCCAATCTTGTTTTATAGCCGAGATCAGATATTAATTCATTTAAAATGTTTCTTATATCTGGGTTATCGTCTACTATTAATATTTCGTTAGCCATTTATATTATTTATAAAATTTTATCTCTACTTTTGCGCCATCGTTTAAATTAGTAAATGTTATAGCTCCATTATGATCGTTAATGATCTTGCTCACAATTGATAATCCTAATCCAGTTCCATCATCTTTTGTTGTGAAGTAAGGTTTTGTTAACTCACTAATTTTAATATTTTTAAATCCAATTCCCGTATCTTTAATTGTTAAAGATATATAATCAATATGTTTTATAATTTCTATATTAATATTCTTATTAAAATTAGAGGTTTTTTTAGACTTTTCCTTTAAACTTTCTATAGAGTTCTTAATTAGATTAAAGCAAACTCTATTAATTTGATCATAGTCAAAGTAAAAATTAACTGGCTTATTTGAATTAAAATTAAATTTAATGTTTTTATCTAATTTTTTTAACAGCTCAATATTCATTAATATAACATCATTTAAATTATACTCTTTATAAACTGGCTTTGGCATTCTTGCAAAATCAGAAAACTCATTTACTAATTTTTCAATTTGATTGATTTGATTATTGATCGTTTTAAGATTTATTTCAAATTTATTTTTATTTTCATTTTTTATCTCATTTAAATATTTAGATCTTAAGTTGTCGATGGTTAATTGAATTGGCGTAAGAGGATTCTTAATTTCATGTGCTAATTTTCTTGCTATAGTTTCCCAAGCCTCAATCCTTTCGGAGTTAAGAAGTTTTTGTTGCTGGTCTTTTAATTTTATAATCATAGAGTTGAAATTTGATATTAACTTTTCCATTTCAACATCAGTCTTAATATCAGGTACTTTAGTATTAAGGTCACCTTTTCCAATTTGTTCAGATGCAGTTATTAGATTATTTATTGATACAAAAAATCTTGATGAAAATCTTATAGCAATTGTTATTGATAAAAATAGCAACAGGGTAACAAGAATTATGTAAATTAATACAAAAGATACTTTTATTCCTGTGCTTTGATCTTCTACAGTATAATAAAAATTTATTGCCTCTTCAGATTCTTGTAAATATTTTGAAATATCTTTGTCTAGGTATTTAACAACATAGAGATACAAATCATCATATTGTGGAAGTTTTATAATTGCGCCAGAATAATTTTCAAATGTATTAATGATTTTTAAAGGTCTATCATCATTTAAAACCATTTTCATTGCTCTATCGTCAATTGTTATATATTCGGTGCCTGCTGCTGAAAATTTCAATTCTTTCTTGCTATTAATTAAATGCAACTGATCTAAGCCTCTAATAATTCTTTGGTTATTTAAATAATTTTGGAAAGCTTTTTCTTTTTTAAAAAGCTTTATATTTTTATTTAAATCAAAAGCTACTAAAACAATATCAGACTCGATTTTATTTCTTTTTTCATTTACATAATCTTTTGCAAGCTCATATGAATTATTAACAGCGGTAGTAATTTTTTGATCAAAGTATTTATCTAAAGCAAATGAAAAAATAAACAGAGAAAAAACTGATATTAAAATTGAAGGTATTAAAGTAAATAAAGAAAAAAAAACAATATATTTTCTATTGGCAATCGATCCTTTAACATTGATATTGTCTTTAATAGAATTTGATATTTCTTTATAAATTAATATAAAAAATATTAGTAAAAATATTATATTTGCATAAAGTAGAAATTTTAAATTTTCCTGACTTAAATTAATAAAACTTTTATCTAAAAAAGTGAAAAAAGTTATGAAACCTAATAATAATGTAGTAAAGAAGATTATTAAAATGAATATGTTTCTTTTTATGAAATCGAACATAATTTTAAAATATATTAATTTTATTTAAAATAAACACATGAATAACTATTTTATAATACTAGGTGCTGGAAAAAGTCAAAGATTTGGCCAAAATAAACCGAAACAATTTTTTAATTATAAAGGAAAGTTATTGATCCAACACTCAATAGATAAAGCTATACGAACGAAACTTTTTAAAAAAATTGTTGTCGTAACTAAAAAAAAATACAAAAAAAAATTTAAAATATATAATCCAAATCAATTATTAATTATTAATGGAGGAAAAAAAAGAGAGGACTCCTCATTAAACGCATTGAAAAAAATTAAGAAATTTAAACCAAAAAACGTATTAATTCATGACGCTGCTAGACCAAACTTTACAATTCAATTATTGGATAATTTAATAAAAAATTTAAAAAAATATAATGCTGTAGTTCCTTATGTGAATTCTCAAGACTCCATTAAATCTAAAAATGGTAATAAATATTTAAATTTAGATAGAAATAGAATTTATTTAACACAAACTCCCCAAGGTTTCAGATTTAATGATTTGTATAAATTGGCAATTAAACAAGAAGGTGAAATAACAGATGAAGCGTCTCTTTTTATTAAAAATAATTTAAGTGTCAAGTTTATTAAAGGTGAAAATAAAAATACTAAAATAACTTTTATTGAAGATTTAAAAATTCCAAAAACTTTCTATGGAATTGGATTCGATATACATAGACTTACTAAAAATAAAAAACTCTATTTAGGAGGTATTAGAATACCATTTCACTCTGGATTAAAGGGACATTCGGACGGAGATGTAATTATACATGCAATAATTGATGCGATCCTAGGGGCTACAAGAAAAAAAGATATTGGCACTTATTTCCCTAACACAAAAAAATTCAAAAATATAAGATCTCCAAAAATGTTAAAGCCTATTATGAAAAATCTAATTAAAGAGAATTATTATATTAACAATCTTGATATAAATTTAATCTGTGAGCAGCCAAAAGTTTCAAAATATCGAGACAAAATAATTAGCTCAATATCAAAAATAACAAATTTAAAAAAAGATGTAATTAATTTAAAAGGCAAAACTGTTGAAAAAATAGGACTGATTGGAAAAGAAAAAGCTATAGCATGTGAAGTAATAATATCAATTACTAAAAATGATTAAAAATATAAATACTTTATTTGTAACAATGTTAGGGTTGGGGAAAATAAAAATAATTCCAGGAACATTTGGATCTTTAGCTACTGTCATTATGCTTTATATTTTTTTTCATAAACTAAATGTTTCTTCAAATATAATATTAGTAGTTTTAATAATAATTTTTATTTTTTCATTTTTAGCAATTGGTGCTCATATTAAAGATAATAAAAATAAAGATCCTAGAGAAGTAATAATAGATGAATTTATTGGTCAATCTATTCCAATATATTTATATGAAATTTCTCATGGAACAGAAAAAACACCTGATGAAGCAATAATTTTTTATATTATTAGTTTTGTATTGTTTAGATTTTTTGACATTATTAAGCCATTTCCAATTAATTACTTTGACAAAAACTTTAAGAATAGTTTTGGGGTAATTATGGATGATGTTTGTGCAGGATTATATGTTGTTTTATCATTAATTTGTTTTATGATTTTTAGTAGCTATTTAATTAAATGAAATCTTTAATAAAATTATTAATTAAAAAGAAATTAATAATTTCAGTTGCTGAGTCATGTACTGGAGGACTATTGGCAAGTAAAATAACTTCAATAAGCGGTGCATCAAAGATATTCAATCTAGGCCTTATTACATATTCTAACAAAGCAAAAATTAAAGTTTTAAAAGTAGATAAAAAAATTATTAAGAAATATGGAGCAGTAAGCCCTGAATGTTGTAGAGAAATGGTAAGTAATTTGAGTAAAATTTCAAAAGCTAATATTAATGTTTCAATTACAGGTATTGCTGGACCTAGAGGTGGTACAAAAAATAAACCTGTAGGATTAGTTTATATTGGAGTTAAAAAAGGTAATAAAATAATGGTAAATAAGTGTTTATTTAAAAGTAAAAAAAGATCCTCTATACAAATAGCCACAGTTAACAAAGCATTAGATTTAATTCTTAGAGTTGCTAAATAACTCTTCAGCTCTCTTTTGAAAAGCATCAGCAATTTTTTCTAAACCAAAGTTAAATGAAGCAGCCATCATAGAATTTAAAAATTTATTTTTTATTTCAAAATCTATTTCAAACATAACTTCAGTTAGATTATTTTGTTGCTTAAATAACCATTTATTTGAAAGGTGGTTTAAAGGTCCATCTATATTTTTTACATATATAGATTCTTCTTGATTATTGAATAATACATCACTTTTATATGTATCTTTAAACGGACCTTTTCCTATTGTAAGGTCTGCAATAATTTTTATAGATCCATCAACTTCTTTTCTTTCACAGATTTTAGAGCCATAACAAAATGGAATAAATTCTGGATATTTTTCAATATCTAAAACTAAATTTATTAGATCTTTTTTATTACATTCAATTAATCTCTTAATTGATGCTTTTGGCATTAATGAATATTTTTTCTATTTTGTTGGAGTTTAGCAAAGTCCTCATCGGCATGATAAGATGATCTTGTTAAAGGAGAGGAGGAAACTAATAAAAATCCTTTTGATTTAGCAATTAGTTCTAATTGTTTAAATTCATCAGGATTATAATATCTTACAAGGGGGTGATGCTTTGTCGATGGCTGAAGGTATTGACCAATTGTTAAAAAATCTACCTCAGCAGACCTCAGGTCATCCATAACTTGAATAATTTCATCATGCTCCTCACCCAAACCAACCATAATGCCTGATTTTGTAAAAATTCGATTATTATTTTTTTTTGCATTTTTTAATAAATCTAAAGATGCAAAATATCTGGCACCAGGTCTAACTTTTACATACAAACTTGGAACTGTTTCAATATTGTGGTTAAAAACATCAGGATTTGCCTCTAATATTTTTTTATATGAATTTCCTTTTCGTAAAAAATCAGGTGTCAAAACCTCAATTGTTGTATTTGGATTTTTTAGTCGAGTTGTCTCTATAACTTTTTTAAAATGATTTGATCCACCATCACTTAAATCGTCTCTATCCACTGAGGTTATAACAACATGTCTTAATTGCAACTTTTTAACTGCATTAGCTATTTTAATATCCTCAAAAGGATCAAGTTTCTCTGGTTTACCTGTTTTTACGTCGCAAAATGCACAAGCTCTAGTACATGTATCACCCATAATCATAAATGTTGCATGTCTTTTGCTCCAGCATTCAGTAATATTAGGACAGTTCGCTTCTTGGCAAACTGTAACAAGATTACTTTTATTAATTATAGTTTTTGTTAGAAAAAATTCCTTACTATTTATTAATTTTGATCTAATCCATTCAGGTTTTTTTTTTATTGGATTAATTTTATTTTTTACTTTTTCTGGATGTCTTGGTCTAGTCTGATTTTTCATTTTCTTTTAAAATATAAATTTTCTCACCCTTTTTCGTATAAATAAATTTTTCTCTTATTAAAATATCAATATAATCTTTATCTAAATCTTCATTTAAAAGTGTATTTTTAAATTCAAGATTTTTAATACTATCCACTAGTTTATTTTCTTCTAGATGTAATTGCGTCAATAAATTTTCTTTTTTTAATAGTGAAAATAAACCTCTCTCTCCATCTAATAGATTAAAGAAAAAATACAAAAACAAAAATGTCCCAATAATTATAAAATAATTTTTCTTGATTTTATCTATCATATTTTGTTCATTTTACTCTTTTTTCCAAGGTTTTCTTCTATTCTCAGTATTTGATTATATTTTGCAACTCTTTCTGATCTGCATAATGACCCGGCTTTTATCTGATTTGAATTTGTTCCAACTGATAAATCCGCAATAAACGTATCTTCAGATTCTCCAGATCTATGTGAAATTATAGTTCTAAAACCTATATTTTGAGCAAATTTTATAACTTCTATTGTTTCAGTTACAGTTCCTATTTGATTTAATTTAATTAATATTGAATTTGAGGACTGATTTAGAAATCCAATTTTTAATCTTTCAAGATTTGTAACATACAAATCATCTCCAACTATTTGAATTTTCTTATTAGCAGATTGCATAAACTTATTCCAAGATAACCAATCGTTTTCAGCAAAAGGGTCTTCAATAGATTTTATTTTATATTTTTTAATTAATTTTTTATACTTAGATATTGTTTTATTTACAGTTTCATATTTTTTTGAATGTATCGCGTATTTATTTTTCTTGAATAACTCGTTGGCCGCAACATCTAAACATATGGAAATATGCTTTCCATTAATAAAACCTGACTTTTTAATAGCTTTAACAATTAAGTTTAAAGCCTGGGAATTGCTATTAATCATTGGGGCAAATCCACCTTCGTCACCTACTGAAGTAGATAATTTTGAATTTTTTAATATTTTTCTTAGATTGTTGATAACCAAAAAACACATTTTTACAGCTTGAGTAAAAGATTTTGCTCCATCAGGTCTGATCATAAACTCTTGAATTTGAAGACCATTGTTAGCATGGACACCACCATTAATAATGTTCATTAAAGGATAAGGTAATGAGTAATTACTTTTAACTAAAAAGTTTTTATAAAGAGGTATTTTTTTTATTTTAGAAGATAATTTTTTAACAGCCATTGATACTGCAAGCATACTGTTTGCACCTAGTTTGGTTTTTTGTTTTGTACCATCTAATTTTAAAAGAATATGATCAATTTTTTCCTGATTATGAACATCTTGATTTTTTAATTTTTTTGAAATTATAAGATTAATAATTTTTACTGCTTTAAATACACCTTTGCCGTTGTAGTCTTTTGTATTATTATCTCGCTTTTCATAAGCTTCGAAGCTACCTGTTGATGCTCCTGAGGGACAAATTGATGATGCGCTAATATTCTTTGAAAAAACTTCTGCTTCTATGGTTGGATTTCCTCTGCTATCAAAAACTTGTCTAGCAACAACTTTGGTAATTCTACTCATTAAAAGTTTTTTACTAATTTATCTATTTCTTTAATTTGAGTTAAAAGGACCTCAAGTTTATTTAGTGGAACCATATTAGGACCATCAGAAGGAGCATTATCAGGATCTTGATGAGTTTCAATAAAAATTGCTGCTATTCCAACTGCTGAGGCTGCACGTGCTAAGTATTCAACAAATTCTCTTTGTCCTCCACTTTTTTCTCCAAGACCACCGGGCTGTTGAACAGAGTGGGTTGCATCAAACACAACTGGATAACCATTTTTAATCATTATCGGAATTGATCTCATGTCAGACACTAAAGTATTATATCCGAAACTGGCGCCACGTTCTGTAACTAAAATATTATCATTTCCTGAATCTGATATTTTTTTTGTTACATTAACCATATCCCATGGAGCTAAAAATTGTCCTTTCTTGACATTGATTATTTTTTTAGTTTTAGCTGCAGCAATCAATAAATCTGTTTGTCTACATAAAAAGGCTGGTATTTGAAGAACGTCAACGTGTTTTGAAACTATTTCACAATGTTTCTCATTATGAACATCTGTTAAGATCGGAACGTTTAATTCTTTTTTAATTTTATCAAATACTGGTAATGAATTTTCTAATCCTGCCCCTCTTTTTCCTTTAAGACTCGTTCTATTAGCTTTGTCAAAAGATGTTTTGTATATGAAACCAATATCTAGCTTTGATGTAATTTCTTTAATTTTGCCAGACATATCAATTGCGTGTTGCTCAGACTCTAGCTGGCACGGTCCCGCTATTAATGTTATTTTTTTACTATTCGCAATTTCAATACCGTTACAATTTACAATTTTATTTTGCATATTTTTTTTTAGCAGCTTTGATAAAAGATGAAAATAGAGGATGTGGATTAAAAGGTCTAGATTTAAATTCAGGATGAAATTG
>MDSZ01128493.1_pt1 | contig 11941 bp, 11 predicted proteins | sample 811201 | NCBI WGS metagenome assembly MDSZ01 (sample SAMN05326647, study PRJNA326480) | marine metagenome | isolation source: seawater | place: Indian Ocean: North | collected 2010 | reverse complement strand
TCGAGTGGAACAGCTGCAATACATTTAGCTTTACTAGCAATTGGAGCAAAGAAAAATGACGTTATAATTTTGCCATCTATAAACTTTGTTGCAGCAGAAAATATGTCTAAATTAATAGGAGTGAAAATTTTTTTTGCAGATGTAGATGAAAAAACTGGGCAAGTAAATTATGAAACGTTAGTAAATTGTGTAAAAAAAAATAAAATAAAGAAAATAAAGGCTTTTTTTGTCAGTTATATTGGTGGAAACATATTTGATATTCAAGATTTTATTAAATTTAAAAAAAGATATAAATGCTTTTTTATTGAAGATGCCTGCCATGCCCTAGGATCAACTTATGAATTAAACCAAAAAAAATATAGGGTCGGGAATTGTAAGCACAGTGATATTTCTACATTTTCCTTTCATCCATTAAAATCCATTACCACCGGGGAAGGCGGGGCTATATCAACAAATAAAAAATCTTTTTATAATAAGATCAATTTATTGAGAAACCATGGATTTGATAGGAAATTACAAAATAAAAAAAAAAATAAAGTAATAATTAGTAAAGAAGTTGGATTTAATTATAGAATGAGTGATTTAAATTGCGCATTAGGCATAAGTCAATTGTCAAGAATATCTAAATTTATAAAAAAAAGAAACGATATATTTAGAAGATATGAATATAATTTAAAAAATTTAGATATAGTTAAATTAATTAAAACTAAAAACAGAACTCAATCAAGTTATCACTTAGTATTATTATTGATAAATTTTTCAAAAATTAGAATAAATAAAAATAATTTGAGAATGTTTTTGATTAAAAATAAGATAACTACCCAAATTCATTATTATCCTTTTTTTTTAAAAAGTAAGAATATAAATTTTAAAAAAAATTATAATGGTGCAATAAATTATTATTATAAGACATTGTCACTTCCTGTATATTTTAAATTAAGTTTAAAAAAAGTAGATTATATTTGTGAAAAATTGAAAGATATAATCTCTAAAAATACTAAACAGTGATACCAAGAAAAAAACTTATTGTTGGTTTAGCTCCATTTACTGAAGAATATTTGAACTTTAATAATGAAAACATTTCTAAACAAAAATTAAAAGACCTAATTAAATTTTTGAATAAAAAAAAACTTTTTTATTATGATACTGCTCTTATATATAAAAATGTAGAAAATAAAATTATAAACACAAAAAGTTTGAAAAAAAAAATTAAGGGGATAACAAAATTTATTTTACCAAAAAAACCAAATATGGATGATGAAAAAAAGATAATTCAAAGTTTAATTTTATCTCTAAAAAACCTAAAATTAAAAAAATTTGAAGGAGTACTAATTCACAACCCGTGGGATATCAATTCCAGTAATATTTTTTTTTTAAAAAAACTTATGAGAAAGATTACTAAAGAAAAAATAACCCATAAGATTGGTGTATCTGTGTATACCCTAAGAGAATTTAATAATTTAAAAAAATATTTTTTGCCAAAAATTGTTCAAATACCTTTTAATATTCTTAATACTGAGTTTGATAACACTAGATTTAAGAATTTAATTAAAAAAAATAAAATAGAAATACACGCAAGATCGATATTTCTCAAAGGAGTTTTACTAAAAAAAAAATTTTTCTTTATCGAAAATAAAATACAAAAAACTACATCAAAAATTAGTTTATATAAACCAATATTCACAAAAAAAAAAAATTTCTAAAATAGAATTATTAGTCAATTTTGTTTTTTCACATAAATTTATTGATAAAATAGTAGTTGGTTTTATGTCAAAAAAAGAAATTGCTGAATTTTTAAGTATTAACATAAAAAAACATAATTTTAACAAACTAAAATCATACTTACCAAGAGAAGAAGTAGATCCAAGATTATGGTCAATTTAAAAAAAAAAGAAAATATCACAATAATAATCCAAGCGAGATTAAATTCATCAAGATTAAATGAAAAGGTTTTAAAAAAAATAAATAATAAAACTGTTGTAGAAATAATTTATGATAAACTAAAAAATTTAAAAGAAATTGACAAAATTATTTTTGCAATACCTCAAGATAATGCTAATAAAAAACTTAAAAATTATTTAAAGAAAAAAAAAATTCCGTTTTACTTGGGTTCAAATTCAGATGTATTGGCAAGATTTTATAATTGTGCGTATAAAAACGATAGTAAAATAATTATTAGATTAACAGCAGATTGCCCTTTAGTTGATCCAAAGTTACTAAGAAAATTTTTGCACGAATTTAAAATTTCAAATGTTGATTATTTAAGCAATACAATATTTCCAACTTATCCAGACGGTTTTGATATTGAAATATTTAATTTTAAATCATTAGCAAAAGCACATAAGTTAGGAAAATCTTTAGAGGATAGAGAACATGTTACCCCATTTATAAAAAATAACCCTAATATTTTTAAGTTGAAAAATATTACTAGCATAAAAAATTTATCTAAAATTAGATTAACTCTCGATACCAATAATGATTTTGTGTTTATTTCAAAATTATTTAAAAAATTTAAAAAATTTGATGTAAGTATAAAAGATATAATTGATCTTATAAAAAAAGATCCAAAATATTTTGATAATAAAGAGATAAGAAATTTTGGTGGAAACAAAAGTAAAAATAAAAATCATATACTGAAAGCAACTAAATATATTCCAAATGGAAATATGTTTTATTCTAAGAGCAGAAAATTTTTCTCTGAGAATGTTTGGCCAACATACTTTTCTAAAACGAAAAATATTTATGTATGGGATTTAGATGGTAAAAAATATTTAGATTTTTGTCATATGGGTGTAGGCACAAATATTTTAGGATATTCAAATACTTATATTGATAATAAAGTTAAAAGTGTTGTTTCCAATGGAAACATGTCATCACTAAATTGTTCAGAAGAGGTTGATCTTTGTGAAAAGTTAGTCAATATGCATAAATGGTCAGGACAGGCAAAGCTTGCTAGAACAGGTGGGGAAGCAAACTCTATCGCAATAAGAATTGCTAGGTGCAACACTGAAAGAAAAAAAGTAGCTGTTTGTGGCTACCACGGTTGGCATGATTGGTATTTATCTGCTAATTTAGCAAATAAAAATAACCTTAACAATCATCTCGCAAAAAAACTTAATACCTTTGGAATTCCAAAGCAACTTAAAAATACTGTTTATACGTTTGACTACAACGATTTATCTGGTTTAAAAAAATTATTAAAAAACAACCCTGAAATTGGAATTATAAAAATGGAAGTTCAAAGAGACATTAAGCCAAAAAAAAATTTTTTGAAAGAAATAAAAAAGATATGTATTAAAAAAAAAATAATTTTGATATTTGACGAATGCACATCTGGTTTTAGAGAGACCTATGGAGGTTTACATCTGAAATATAATATAAATCCAGATATTGCTATATTTGGTAAAGCTTTAGGAAACGGTTATGCCATAACTGCCATATTGGGCACTAAAAAAATCATGGAAAAATCTGAAAACTCTTTTGTAAGTAGCACTTTTTGGTCAGAAAGAATTGGCCCTGCAGCAGCTGTAGCCACTCTAGAAAAGATGAAACAAGAAAAGAGTTGGATAAAGATTACTAATTTTGGAAAAAAAATCAAAAAATCTATTTATTTTTTAGCAAAAAAAAATAAATTAAAAATTAAATTTACTGGCCTAGACTCTCTTATAAGATTTGATTTTTTATCTAACAATTCTGAATATTATTGCAGATTTATAACTGAAGAAATGTTGAGATCAAGAATTTTGGCTAGAAATTTAATTTATGTTTCTACAAGACATAATAACAAAAATCTAAAAAAATACTTAAAATGTTTAAAAATTGTTTTTGAAAAAATTTCATCTATGGAAAAACAAAAACTAAAACTATATTAATTATGAAGATAATTTATATCCATATAGAAATTACGGCTAGAGAATATTATTCAAAGCTTTTACTTTCTTACTTTGCAGCTAAAGAGGGATATACAGTTATAATAGGGGATATCTTAAGATTTTTTAAATATAATACTAATCATAAGGGTATTTTTCATTTCAAGGATATTGCTCCGTCATCTTTAAATCTTTTATTGTTTAAAAAATTAAAAAAAAGCGGATTTCAAATTACTTCAATTGATGAAGAAGGTGGAATTGAATATAAAAATTTTGATAGTAAAAAATCCAATAGTTTTCAAAGATTAAGATTTTCAAATGAAACTATAATCTTAGTCGACAAAGTTTTCACCTGGGGAAATTTTGATCATGACTCACTGTTGCAAGAATATAAAAATTTTAAAAATAAAATTATTAATACTGGAAATTCAAGATATGATTTTTGTAGTTCAAAATTAGATTTTTTTTTTTAATCAAGAAAAAGATTTATCAGAGGAAAAGAATAAAAAACCAATCTTAATTGTATCAGATTTAGGATATGCAATGTCTCAGAAACCTATTTGGGACCAGTTCCAGGTACTTAGAGAAGCTTATTTTAAAGATGATAATTTAAATAATTACGAGTTCGAACTTTATGAAAATTTTGCAAATAAAACTCTATTTCTTGGGGAATTTGTTAAATTAATCAGAAAATTAGTAAAAGATTTTCCTGATGAAAAATTTGTTTTGAGACCCCACCCAACGGAGTCAGTTTCTGCTTGGAAAAAAATTGTTGGAAAGTATAAAAATTTAGAAATAAATAATGACGATACTTCTATTCACTGGATAAGGAAATCAAAACTTATGATACATAATTCGTGCTACACATCTTTAGAGGCCTCTTTATTAAAAAAACCAATTATATCTTTTTGTCCTGAAAATTGTATTAATTTTAGAAAATATTTCACAGCTAAAATTGGGATTCAAAATAAAGATTTTTTGGAAGTTAAAAAAAATTTAGAAAGTTTTCTTAAAAATGAAAAAATTTTTGATGATAATATTCAAAGTAATTTTAATCTGGTCAAAGATAGAATAGAGTTTAAAGAAAAACTTTCATCTAAATCGATTTTAGAAGAATGGAAAACTCTAGATAAATTTATTGAGGATAATTCTAAATCTGGAAAATTGAGATTTTTTCTTTCTTTGTACTTAATCAAATTTTTATTTTTTTTGAGATCATTTTTAAAAATAAGTTTAAATTTTTTAAATATAAGATTCAAAAATCACTCTAAATTTATAGAATTTGACGAAAGATTAATTAGAGATGATCTGGATAAACTAAACAAGAGTCTTTTAACTAATGTGAAGGGCTCATTTAAAGTTAATAAATTCGATAAAAATTTATGTTTAGTAGAATTTAATAAGAAATAATTTTCTTTAAAATACTTTTAAAGTTCAAATCATCATAAAAAAACAATTTATCAATTTTTCTTCTGTAATAACGGTAAAGATTTTTATGAGGACTTTTGTGATTTATTTTCCAAGGTTTAAAATTATTAAAGTGTAAAATCATTTTTTTATTAATTTTTTTTGGATCACTTTTATCTAAATAATTCCATTTTCCATTTATATATTTGATGTCATTTCTAAAAATGTAATTTGCTGCTGGTTGATCACCCCATTTATCTTTGAATTTTTTTGACGTGATAATAATCTTTTTCAAATAATCTTTAGATATGTATTTTTTTGTGTTAAATAGTATGACACCAGAATTAAATCTTTTTAACTTAGGGTTTCCTATATATAATTTTTTTTGAGTTGGATGTTTGGGTTCCTTAACAGCAGCAATAGTTTTGACTAATTTTGTATTAAAAATTTTACTGATATCACAAAGTGTAATTGTATCACTATCAAGATATAAAACTTTATTATATTTTTTCAATTTTTTTGGAATAAAATATCTAAAAAAATATGGTCTATATTTATAATTTATTCTTTTAATATTATTGTCTTGAAACTTAATTAGCTTTAGTTGCCCTTTAAAAATATTTCTAAATATATTTAAAATTTTTTGATTTAATTTGTCATAAAACAAAAAAACATCAACTGAGTCATTATTTTCGAGCAAGGATCTTATTGAAACAAATGAATGTTTCCAATAATTTAAGTCAGTAGTGAAATAAACAGCATATTTATTTTTTTTATTTTTTTTCATAAATAATATAAATAATCATATAAAAAACATTATATGAATATCTTAATTACTGGGGCAGCTGGTTTTATAGGTTTTAGTTTATCTAAATATATACTGGATTTGAATAAAAAACATAAGATTTATGGTTTAGACATATTAAATAATTATTACTCATTAAAATTAAAAAAAAAAAGAGTAAATATACTTAAAAAATATAAAAATTTTGCTTTTGTTAAGATTAATTTAGCAAACAAAAAACAACTAGAAAATAAATTTAGGAATGTCAAAATTGATTTGGTAATTAATTTAGCTGCTCAAGCGGGAGTAAGATATTCTTTAACTAATCCTGAAGAATATGTTTATTCAAATCAAGTAGGTTTTTTTAACATTTTAAATTTTTGTAAAAAGCGAAAGATAAAACTGATTTACGCATCTTCCAGTTCTGTTTATGGTGATCATAAAAGATTTCCAACAAGAGAGTCACAAATTTTAAAACCTAAAAATATTTATTCCGCAACAAAATTAGGAAATGAAATTTTTGCTGAAATTTTTTCAAATTTTTATAATTTAGAAATCATTGGTTTAAGGTTTTTTACAGTTTATGGAGAGTGGGGTAGGCCAGATATGTTCATATTAAAATATTTAAAAACAGCTCACCAAGATAAAGATTTTATTTTTTTTAATAAAGGAAATTACTATAGAGATTTTACCTATATTAAAGATGCGATAAGGCTCATTGAGCCAATTATATTTCTCAAAAAAAACTTTTTTAAAAAACATGAGATATTTAATGTATGTTCAGATAGACCAATTAAACTAAGTAAAGTTTATGAAAAATTAAATAAATTAATCCAACATAAAAAACTTAGACATGAAAAAAAGAATAATTTAGATGTCTTTAAAACGCATGGATCGAATTTAAAATTATCTAAATTTTCAAAGAAATTCAAATTTACTGAATTTGATGATGCCTTATTTAAAACATTTAAATGGTTTAAACATAATAAAAATTTATTATGAGGCCAAAAAAAAATCTTATTTATATCACTGAAACTTCCTTTCCAACGAAATCTGCTAACATAATTAATTCTGTAAAGTTTTGTGATGCTTTATCAAATTTTTATAATGTAAAATTCTTTGTGCCGAATATTTCTATGGATAGGGAAGCTATAAGTAAAAATTACAATTTAAAAAATAAGATCAAATTTGAAAATTTAATTGGTCAAAATGTAAATAATTTTAAAACAAGAGTCTTTTTTGGTATTAAAATTATAATGAAAATATTTTTTGAAAAAAATCATATAATTTTAAGTAGAAGCATCATTTCCTCTTTGTTTATTACATTGTTTAATATCAAAAATGTTCTTGAATTACATCATGTGCCACAATCTTTTTCAAAAGTTTTATTTAATATCATTATGTTTTTACCCCAAAAAAAAAAATTAAATTTAATTCTAATCAATAATTCGCTTGTTAAAGATCTTAAGATTAATAACTTAGAATATATTGTTTTAGACGATGGTGCGGATTATACGAGTTTCAATAAAAGTAAGATTTTAAAAACAAAAAAAAATACATGTATCTATATTGGTAGTTTTTTTAAGGGTAAGGGAATTGAAATTATTGTAGAGCTCTCAAAAATGTTACCTCATATTGACTTCCATCTTTTTGGAGATCTAAAAACGCTGGGTAATATGAATGGATATCAATTTAAAAGTAATATCAGATTTTTCGATTACATAGATTATAATAAAATCCCAAAAATATTAGGTAATTATGAATTAGCTCTAATGCCTTTTCAAACAAAAATAGGAGCTAGATCAAAAAATTTAGAAATATCAAAATATATTTCACCTTTAAAAATGTTTGACTATTTGGCTGCAGGAAAAGTAATTATTGCAACAAAACTGAAAGCTTATGAGCATATTTTAAAAAATAATGATAATTCATTTTTACTTTCTAGTAAGGATTTTAATAAGTGGAAATTATTGATCAATAATATTTTAAAAAATCCAAACAAATTTAAAAGTATTAAGGTTAATGCAAAAAATACTGCAAAAAAATATTCTTGGAATAATAGGGCTTTAAAATTTGTAAATTTCCTTGAAAATAAATCAAATTAGATTTTTAAGTTCGTAATTTATCATCTCATTAATTAATTCTTTAATCTTAATCTTACTTTGCCATTTAAGCTCTTTTTTAGCTTTAGAACTATCACCTTTAAGAAAATCTACTTCTAATGGTCGATAGTAAATTTTACTCACTGATATTAAAGTTTTTCCATTTTCCTTATTAACTGCTATCTCTTTTAAACCTTTTCCTTTCCAAACAATTTTGAGTTTGAGCATTTTAGCAGTCATATTAACAAACTCCTTAATTGTATATTCTTTTCCGGTTGAAATTACATAATCACCAGGCTTATTTTTTTGAAGTATTTTATATATAGCCTCCACATAATCTTTAGCATGCCCCCAGTCTCTTTTTGCATATAAATTTCCTAGAATAAGTTTTTTTTGAAGCCCTAAACTTATTTTTACAAGAGAAGAAATTATTTTTTTGGTCACAAAATTCTCACCTCGCATTGGACTTTCGTGATTAAACAAAATTCCATTAGTAGCAAATATATTATATGCATCTCGATAATTTTTAGTTATCTGGTGGGCGAATACTTTAGCTGTTCCATAGGGACTTTGAGGATTAAAATTAGTATTTTCATTTTGAGACTTATCTATAGTTTTACCAAACATCTCTGATGTACCTGCTTGGTAAAATCTAATTTTATTGTTAGTATTTTTTATGGCCTCTAAGATTGATAATACACCTAAAGCATTTACATTAGCAGTGTATAAAGGTGTCAAAAATGATACACCTACATGTGATTGAGCTGCCAAATTGTAAATTTCAGTAGGATTAATTTTATTAATTAAATTTTGAATTGATGACGTATCTGTAATGTCACCATAATGTATAAAAAAATTTTTATTATTCAAATATTTATCAATTCTTTTTGTTGGAACGGAGGAGGATCTTCTTTTAACACCGTGTACTTTGTATTTTTTTTTTAATAATAATTCACTCAAATAGAAACCATCTTGCCCAGTTACTCCGAATATAAGAGCAATTTTTTTTTTCATGTGTTATTTATAGTGAAAAAATTATAAAATAAAATAAGTAAATTGACTAAAATTGGAATCACAGGTGCTAATGGTTTAATTGGTTCTCTTCTAAAAAAAAAGCTTATTAAAAAAAAAATTAGTTTTTCGATTTTTAAAGGAGATATTAAAAATAAGAAAGAGATTGCTAAATGGATTAAAATAAATTCTAAAATCGAATATCTATTTCACCTTGCTGCTTTATCATCCCCCCAGGTAGTTGATAGAAATAAAAATGAGGCTTTAAAAGTAAATTTTTATGGAACAAAAAATCTCTTAGAGGTTTTAGAAAAAAGAGGAAAAAAAATTTGGTTTTTTTTCCCGAGCACTTCTCATGTATATAAGTATTCTAAAAAAAGAATTAGTGAGAATCATATATTAAAACCGTCATCCTTCTATGGAAAAACAAAACTCAGAGCTGAAAAAATTATAAAGAAAAATAAATTTAAAAAATTTTCGTTTTTAATAGGTAGAATTTTTAGTGTATATCATGTGAAACAAAAAAAACCATTTTTATATCCATCTATTTTGAAAAAGATAAAGATTAGTAAAAAAAAAAAAATAATTTTAAAGAATGGACTTTCGGTGAGAGATTTCCTTAATGCTGAGGATGTAGTGGAGATAATTTATAAAATTTATAGCAAAAAATTATGTGGTATTTACAACATTGGTTCAGGTAAGGGGATCACTGTAAAAAGTTTTATTGAAAAACAGTTCAATTTAAAGAATATTATAGTTCAGAATGATAATATAAACTCATTAGTCAGCAACAATACTAAACTAATAAAAAAATTAAGATGAATAAAAAATTTAAACATAAACTAGCACATAATACGATTGAAAAATATGAAATTTCTAGACTATCTAAGTGGTTGTTAAAAGATGAAAAACTTACAATGGGGAATAAAACAAAATTATTCCAAAAAAAATTTTCTAACTTTTTAAAAATAAAAAATTCAATTTTTGTTAACAGTGGTTCATCTGCAAACTTATTGATAGCTCAATCTCTTCTAGAAGCTAATTATTTAAAAAATAAAGTTATTATTGCACCAGCTTTGTCATGGGTAACTACAATCACCCCATTTTTGCAGCTGGGGTATAAAGTTGAATTGTGTGATACAAATTTTAAAAACTTAGGTTTAGATTTAGATCATCTTAATTATTTGTGTAAGAAACATAAACCTTCAGCAATAATCTTAGTTCATGTACTTGGCCATTCAAATGACATGACAGAAATACTTAAGATTTGTAGAAAATATAATATTGTATTAATTGAGGACACATGTGAAGCCATAGGTTCAGAATACAAAAATAAAAAACTTGGAACGTTTGGTTTAGCTTCTTCATTTTCTTTTTATTACGGTCACCATATTTCAACAATTGAAGGTGGTATGGCTTGTACAAATGATAAAAAACTATCAAGAGTAATGACAAGTGTAAGATCTCATGGATGGCTTAGAGATATAGATAAAAAATTTACAAGTAAAATGTACCAGAAAAATGATATCTCGAATTTTCAATCAAACTTTAGCTTTTTTTATTCTGGTTTTAATATTCGATCAACTGAAATCAACGCGTTCTTGGGACTATCACAATTAAAAAAGATAAGAAATATCGTAAAATTCAGAAAGAGAAATTTTTATAGATATAAAAAAGAATTGGCAAATTTTTTTAGTGTGAATTGTAAAACCCAAAATTTATCAAATTTTGGTTATGCAACACTCGTAAAAAATAGAGAAGAGCTTTTTAATCACTTGAACGACAAAGGGGTTGAGTGTAGACCGATAATCTCTGGAAATATTGCATCCCAACCGTTTTGGAAAACAGCACATAAAAGAAAAAATTATTTGCCAAATGCAGACATTATAAATGATTACGGAATATACCTTCCAAATCATGCGAATCAAAAAAATAGAGATATAGAATTTATTTGTAGAGAATTTAAGAAAGTCGCTGAACCTTTAATAATTTAAGAAATCATAATGTCAATATGTATTGTTATTCCTTCTTATAATGAGAATGAAAATTTAAATATATTATTATCGGAAATTTATAAAATAGATTTAGGGGATGTTGATGTCGTTATAGTAGATGATTCAAAAGATAGTTACCAAAATCAAATTAAGTTAAATAGTAAAAAAATTCATTACATTCACAGAGGAAAAAAATTAGGACGAGGTTCTGCAGTTTTATTTGGATTTTCTTATATTTTAGAATTAAATAAAAAAAAAGACATGTTTATAGAGATGGATGCAGATATGTCTCATAACCCAAATGAATTAAAAAAAAATATTAATTTTTTTAAAGAAAATAAATTAGATTTATTAATTTCAAGTCGTTACAAAAAAAATAGTAAAATTATCAATTGGCCATTTAATAGAAAGATTTTATCTTATTTATCTAACAAATTATCTAATTGGATTTTAAAAGTTCCAATAACCGATTATACAAATGGTTACAGAATATATTCTTTAAAAGCAGCAAATTTTGTAGTTAATAATTGCGGAAAAATAGGAGATGGTTATATAGTGTTGTCAGAAATACTCATACAATTATATTATAATAAATTTACTGTTGGTGAGATCGAAACATTATTTGTTAATAGAGTTAGAGGAACAAGTAATGTGAATATAAATGAAATTATTCATTCTTTAATTGGACTTTTAAAAATTTGGAAAATTAAAAAAAAATTAAATCGTTTGAATTCTTTTAATTAGATGATGTCCCAATCTTAATGAAAGTTGAAT
>MDSZ01111779.1_pt1 | contig 11942 bp, 8 predicted proteins | sample 811201 | NCBI WGS metagenome assembly MDSZ01 (sample SAMN05326647, study PRJNA326480) | marine metagenome | isolation source: seawater | place: Indian Ocean: North | collected 2010 | reverse complement strand
TCATTTTTAACTAGTTGAGCAACTTCACGACGTTCAATATAAATTGAAATGAAGGTAACTAATAAAATAAAAATAAGGAGACTTCCAGAACCTCCTAATAAAAACATCTTACGTACTTGATCCAAAGTATCGTTTAAATATTTCTTTGCTAATTTAGGCATTTTATATAATATAATTAGATATATTTTCAATCGATATCTATATCTACTGTATAAAAACCATCACATATTTTAATAAAAATTGTAAAAGTATATACAGTTTTAGGTTCACCATTTAATGGTATTCTACATAATCTTAAACGTTTTTTTATTTCAATATTAAATGTAGTATCTCGATTAATAGTATATAATGATAAATTAATAACATACCCTTTCAAAGCATGTTCTTCTAATTCACAAATAAAATAATCTTTTGTATAATTTCTTAAATTCAATCCTATATTAGTAATAGGATAGGCGAAAACTATTTGTGTACACAAAATTCCGATTAATATAAATTTTTTTATATCGACCTTCCATTGTAAATAATCAATAAAAGATTCAACATCATCTACATATTCTGAATTACAATATAATTTTGAGCGAGGAATATCTATTCTTAATTGTCTTTTTACATCAATGGTAGATAATTTACTAATTTTAATAAAAGATTTAATCTCTTCAATCGGTATAGTTGTAAATATATTAGTATTACGTATATTAGGTGGTAATATAATATCAGGTTCTATAATAGTATAATCATCTCTTTTAAAATTAAATCGTTTGAATATTAATTTTAAAAAATTTTTACAATTCGAATTACAATTATCATAATTTTTGAAATTTACTATATCATAATCCATTATTATTTAATAATATTTATATTAAATGATTTTATATTTCATCCCAATTGATATCAGCATCCTCATCATTCAAACAATCAATATCATTCAGAATTTTCGTAGCACTTTTAGCCGCGATTTCTACTCGTTCATGAGTATCCTCTACGGTATCAAAATCAAAACCATCAACATTATCCTCATCTCCTCGGTCTATATCATGTTTTTCATCCACACCATCATCTAATAATAATCTGTGTATTTCACCACGTTTTTTTAATTTTCTAACGTTATCATCACTATATTTATCTATAATATCAACTTTACTATCATAATCTCGTAAGGCGACTAATACTACATTTCCTTCATTAATCCAAACCCTTCTACGAAATTTACCCCGAATAATACCCATAGTTTCAACCAATTTCTCATGTTTATTAATATATTTTAAATGAACTCTACAATCCCCTAGCATTTTAGTAACTACAGCATATTCTTGGTCATCAGTTTTTGTATTTAATTTCTGATGCTCAACACCAGCTCTGTTTCTTTTACCTTTTTTTTTATTTTTACCACCTTTTCCCTTACCCATTTATATTTAAAAATAAGTTAAAGTTTTAAATGAAAATTTAGGTAATATATCGTTTAATAATTTCCTATCTGATTATATACAGATTTTGTTTTTAAATGAATGACATTACAAAAATAGTTTTATATATACAGAAATCATTTCGTACAAAACGTATAATATTAGAAAAGATTAATACTGATCTTAGATTTATATATACAATAATATTTTCTATCATGACTAGATCACATGAATCATTTTCACATGGTATATTTGCTCAAACTGTATATAATAAAATTTTATCACGTTTGGATACGATTTTACAAAATTTTCACACACTTGAATATCCTTTATCAATTCGTATATTTAAAAAACATAATGTAAAATCTATAATGAATATTGTTAATAAAATGCGTAAAAAATTAACTAAAATAGCACTTGAATGTGGAACTAATAATTTAAATGATCTTATACAATTATTTTTTCGTGAGACTATTCATTCAATGCCATTTGTTGATGGTAATTACTATAGATTATTAAGTTTTTATAATAGAGTATTTATTTGTATTTCAGCTACATTATATGAAATGGAGAGTAATAATGATGATATAATTGTTAAAAATAAATATGAGATTGATGATATCATAAAAAAAAGGGAGAAAGATATTGGTAAACAAATAGAAGCAGATATTATAAAAATACAAACAAAATTAAAATACCCTACCAGCGTTAAAGGTGAGATTAGTTATCAATCATTATTACAAAAAATTCAAGGTGCTAGATTATATATTCCTTATAAAGAGAAAGTTTTAGCAATTACAGGATATTTTCGCGAAGATCCACTTAATATTAATCGTGTAGGTGGAACTTTAGGTGAAAAACAAAATATACTAAAAGAAAATATAAAAGTGTTAAATGTTCCAAAAAACTTTAAATATGCTTTTATAGAGCAATTATCATTACGTGATTTCTTTGTGTATTCGCCAAATGAATTAACAGAAAAGTGTAATTCGTCGTATACAGAATTTAAGAAATTGAAATCCAAAGCGATATCTTATTTGGTCAAAGAGTTTTTATTAAGTAATATAGAAAGACAACGAACAATACTAACATTGTTTCTACTTAATAAAGATGATAGTGATAATCAATCATTGGCATATTTGATGTATGATATGATATCCAATGAATCTTATTTATTAAAACCACAACCATTGGCAGAACAGGTTTTTAATAGTTTGCACTGGTCAGTACAAAAATTATTCAATTCAGCAATAAAAAAGGTAGATGGAATAAATACAAATATAAAAAATTTTAGAGAAGACGATATTCCTTATGAAAAACGTATTTTTTTGATGAAATGTGATGATAGTATCAAACAAAAAGTGATGGAAAAATTAAAAGAGATAAATAATTCTAAAGGTGATTCAAATACAAAGGCACAACATTATGTGGATTCAATTTTAAAAATACCATTTGGTATTTATAAAGAAGAACCTATATTTCAGTTTATGAATGAATATAGAACTACAATTAAAACAATCGCAATTAGTTTAGGAAAATGTTGTTCCAGTTTTAAAACTGAAAAAATTTCAAAAATTGATGACACTCTTGATTCTATGATGGATTATACTGGTTTTATAACTACAAATAAAATAAATAAATTTTATCAAGATATACACAAATATTTAGACGAATTACGTAATGATATTGATATTGATAAATTAAAACAAAAATATAATAAAAAACTTTGTAGCGAATTAAAAACACTTTTAAAATCATACGGTTTATCAGTTTCTGGTAAAAAAACACAATTAGTTGCCAGATTATTAGATTATTCCAGTAATAATACGAATAAGTCCTATTTAAAAAATATAGATATTTTAGATACCGAAGTTCAAAAATATTATGTAAAATGGAACAAATATAACAATGACAAGCGACAATATATTAATCAAGTGTCAAATATTTTAGATAATGCTGTTTATGGATTAGATGATGCTAAAAATCAGATAAAAAGGATTATAGCTCAGTGGATAAATGGTGAAATGAAGGGTTATGCTTTTGGTTTTGAAGGCCCACCTGGAACTGGGAAAACTACATTAGCAAAACGAGGAATTTCAAAGTGTTTAATAGACTATGAAGGTAATTCTAGACCTTTTGCTTTTATTGCTCTAGGAGGTTCAAGTAATGGTTCAACATTAGAAGGTCATAATTATACTTATGTAGGTTCTACCTATGGACGTATTGTCGATATTTTGATGGAAACTAAATGTATGAATCCTATTATATACATCGATGAATTAGATAAAATTAGTAAAACAGAACATGGTAAAGAGATAGTTGGTATATTAACACATTTAACAGATACGACACAGAATGATAGTTGGTCTGATAAATATTTTTCAGGTGTAAAATTGGATTTATCGCGAGTATTATTTATTTTTTCATACAACGATCCATCATTGATTGATAAAATTTTATTAGATAGAATTCATCGTATTAAAACAAAGGCATTAAATAAAACCGAAAAAGTTAGAATTGTTCAGGATTATTTATTACCAGAATTATTAAATACAGTTGGATTTAATGTAAATGATATAATAATAGAATATCCTGAAATAGAATATATAATTGATACTTACACATATGAAGCTGGTGTGCGTAAACTCAAAGAGAAATTGTTTGAATTATTACGTGAAATAAATTTAAAATGTTTAATGGGTGAAGACATTAAAATACCTTATAAATTAACAACAGAATGTATTAGTAGAATTTTCATTAATAAGGATAAGATAATAAAAAAGACTATATTAGGTGAATCGAGAGTTGGATTGGTAAATGGGTTATTTGCTACAGCAAGCGGTATAGGAGGAATTACAATTATTGAAACGTATCGATCTCTTTCAGAAAATAGATTATCGTTAGAGTTAACAGGTAAACAAGGTGATGTTATGAAAGAAAGTATGAGTGTTGCTAAAACTGTTGCTTGGAATTTATTATCATCCAAATTTCAACAGTCTATACGTGATAATACAGCATATGGTATACATATTCATTGTCCAGAAGCGGCGACACCTAAAGATGGTCCATCAGCTGGTGGTGCTATTACAATAGCTATATTATCACAAATATTAGGAGTTCGTGTTAATAATAAATGTGCTATGACAGGAGAGATAGATTTAAACGGTAGTATTCATCAAATCGGTGGATTAGAATCTAAATTATATGGTGCTAAAGTTGCTGGTGTAAAACGTGTTTTAATACCTGAATCGAATAGAAATGATTATGAGAAAATATTAAAATCAAAAGATACACGTATTTATGAAAACGATCCAGATTTCCAAATTATTTTGGTAAAACATATTCATGAAGTTATCCCTCATTTTCTACTTTTTGAAGATGGACAAATGGAAGAGTTTATTAATATGAAAAATCATATGTTTGTTGTGTAATCAAAAAATATTACATATTTTTATCAATGTATAAAATAATACAATTCATAAAAATATGAAACCGGTAAATATTTTGAACAGTTATGGATTAACAAATGGATTGGCAAACTTCTTTCAGGCTAATCATAGTGTAATCATTGAAAGAAATCCATATGTTTCATCAATTATTAGAGTAACTATTAGTCAAACTACAAATACTCCTGGTATTATGACACCTATTATTGATGTAAAACCTAATAATAGATATCGTTTAACTATAACAGGTTATACTACAAAAGACACTGCTGCTTTTATTGCTATTATGGATGATGATATCCATAAGGCAGTCCAATGTCCAGTATATTTAAAATGTGAAAATAGAGATGTTGTTTTAGAATTTACAACAAATAAAACTCAAGATTCTATAAAAATATTTATTGTAGTTCACGAGCCGAAATTAAAACAGAAATTTTATATATCAGATATAGTTCTAAACGATTTAGGTGAAGTATTTATACCTGAACCTATATGCCCAGTTCCAACTGAACCTCCTAAATCAACTGTGTTTGAACCAATTCAGGAATGTCCAGCACCAGAGATAATAGAATTACCTGAACAACACAATGTTGATAAAGCAGCAGTATCTGGTGATTTATCTAATTTATTAACAGCTTTTCATACATATAATAAAACTAATAAATCATTAAACATTACTGATACATCTATTACACCTGTTGTTTTAGAATCGCACGCTCAAGAATTAACAACAACTATGAAAGATGATGATTGTGATTGCGATACTTGGATTGAACCAGTTCCATGTATTATGAATGTGTATAATCAATCTTTTAGTATGAATTGTTTTAATCAACCATTACCCCATTGTGGACCACAAGTATCATCAGCACCTACTAAACCAGTTCAATCAAATATACAGTTAGAGAATATAAATTTAGGTGTTCGTGTAGTAAGTAAGCAAATAAAACTATTAAAAGTATATTTACGACATATAGAAACTGTGACTCAAATAATTACAGATTCGTATAATAGTTTAATGGATAAAGATACAACAAGAGAAGTTGATAATTTAAAGCAACGATTAAATAATATTTTTATTGAAATGAATTTTATAAGTTTAGCTACAGAAACTGATGTAAATATATTTACACCACATCATGATCCTCAAAAAATGCCTACATTAATTGTAGATTGTAGAGGTAAAACTATAAATAGTATAGAATATAATGTAAAAATTGAACGTTATGAATTAGGAACTAAAATAAATGATTTAGATAAACTTGGAACATTATTATTTTCAGAAAATTGGAAAATAGATCACGATAGAGCTTATGATATCGTGGAAAATTTAAGAAAAAATATAAATAAATTTCACAATAAGGCGATTTTACAATGTGATACATTAACAAATAGAAAAGCCGTATTAGATTAATCTACAGAAAGCTATTCATTTAACGAAATATGTTTCTTTAATTCCTGATACACATTCTGGTAATTCTTGACCTCGTAGAAATACTGACTTATTTTCAACCATATAACTAAGACCTAATAATTTATCATATCCCCAATCATTATTAGGTGTTATAGAGACATCTCTAAATTCACTTGTTAGAATATTAAATACACGTAAGACCATTGGTTTTCCAGTATTTAACTCTATTAGATTATTAATAAATCTAATAATTATATTGTTTACTTCTCTTGGACCAAGTTGTCGATATACTAACGGATGACCATTATACATTGTAAATAAATTTTGTATAACGTGTTCATTTATTTGAACTATATATTCATGCCTTTGAATTCCAGAAACATATGCTGGAGAATCGGGAACTATATTTATTATACTTAATCCCCGAATCCATACCATTCTGGCAATAATTGCTTGCGTAGAATCTTCTTCCAGAAATAGTGATTGTTGATGTTGTGTATATTGAGCATCTCCTTCAACTCTTAGAAGAATTCCAGATTCAAAACGTCTTCTCCTATCTGGACACCGAATACGTTTTGCCCATTGTTCATAACGCTTCTTCATTTTGTTATCAATTTCTTTCATAGCGGCATGCGTTTTATTATTCATTTCTTTGATAGTGGAATTTATAATAATGTCAATTGAATCTTCTAGATCAGGTCCTGATTTTGGTTTTGGTTCCGGTTCTTCAGGCAAAAAATCTTTAGTTAAATCACTGGTTTTATTATAAATATCATCTAATAATTTCTTATTATCTTCTATTTCAATTAATCTAATTAAATCATCAACATCTTTAATTTTTGGAATTTTACTTATCATGGGACCAGTTCGCAATTCTTTTAATATTTTCTTTTTGGCTTGTTGTTTTTCTAGTATAATTTTTTCTATACCAGTATTTGCTATAAACATATATACATTAATTTCTTTTGCTTTTTGTCCATAACGAAATATTCGAGCAATTGCTTGTTCCGTTTTAGCAGGATTCCACCAAAAGTCTGTTAATATTACAGTTGAAGCAAATTGTAGATTTAAACCTTCTGCCCCCAATTGAAAAGTTAAAAGTAAAACACCATTTTCACTATTCCTAAAATTCTCAATAAGTTCTCCTCTCTGCTTTGTATTCATTTTTGAAAGCATCTTAAAAACCTTTCTATCTTTCGGTATATATTGTTCTAAAATATCTACAGGATTTTTAAAACCTGAAAAAATAACAATTTTTTCATCCTTGTGATTATCTATCGCATTTAATATATTAAGTATTCTTGATGATTTTATACTTTCAGTATCGTTTAGATAATCATCAATTTCCAATTTATTAATTTCATCCATCACTATTTTAGATAATTCTTTATTTTCTTTATAATCAAAAGCATCAATTGCTATGCTCGTAATTGGTATTAGAGCACATATTAACACTTGACGCATGTATATAATCAAAGTTAATTTATAAGCATTGAATTTACGTAAGGCTTCATTACGTTGTTGATTATTATCTTGTGCCCTTAATTTGTCTGCTTTTTTTTTGATTTCAATCAATATTTTTTTCATACAAGTATAAATTAATTCCTCCGGCTTCGTTAATTTATGAGTAATTGTATGATTATTTATTTTAGGTGGAATAAACGCTGGATTTGTTTTTCTATGAACCAAAGTGCGGTTAAATCCTTTAAATCTATAACTGCGAATATATTTATTTAACTCTGGAACATTATCATATTCTCTACCTATTGGATCATCAATAAGTTTGAAATAACCTAATGCTTTCCTTGCGACCGGTTCATCAAATAATGTTCCGGATAGAGCCCAGCGTTTTTTAGAATATAAACTACATAATGCTCTACAATTTTTTGTATTTATATTTGTATATTTTTGTGCTTCATCTACTACAATTGTCCCCCATTCTTGTGAATAGAAAACACCTCCACCTTTAAGATCGTTTAAAAAAGGTTTATCGGGTGATATATACGTTAAAACTCTTTGTCTCAAATACCAAGCATTATTTAACTGTATATTTTCTGTATTTATAAATTTATCTTGTACATCATTTTCTGTATAAAATATTCTCATATTGTCTGGTGTGGTTAATATAAGTTGTATATCATCCCGTATTTTCCAATCATCAATCTTTTTTTTTAAATTTCCTTTATGTATAAATTCGTATTTTAATTTGTCCCCAAAAAACTTCTTTATTTCCATTTCCCAACTGGTAATTAAACTTTTAGCACATAAAATAAGAATTGGTAGTCCAGTATCTTTTACATTATGTAAAGCAAGAGTCAGTGCTATAAGTGTTTTACCACTACCCATCGGTAATGATAATCCCCCAGAATCACGTTCGGTACATTCATTAAATATTTCCTTTTGAAAATCATTTAATTTATTGTACCCGACTTTGAATAAGGTTTCGATCTTTTTTTGATTAATTTCCATTAATAATAATTAGTATACTATAATTTTTATATCGTTATAAAAAATATAATCTTGATTTATTAAATAATTAGCAGTTGTTCGTACAAAATCAAGATTTATTTATATATATATAAAATATCATTAAATGCGTCGCATAATCAGATCAAGCGTATTGAATAATATAGATTCTTCTGTTGTAAAACAAATGAGTTTTGAAGATATAGAAGGTTATTTTGATGAAAATTGCGGTTGTAAATTATATGATGATGTAGTAAATAAATTACCAAATAATTCTAATATTGTTGAAATAGGATGTTATTTAGGTAGATCAACTTTTTATTTAATAGAAAATTTAAAAAAACGTGATATATCTTTTAATTTAGATGTAGTTGATGTATTTCAAAATATTTTTTCAACCGATAATAAATCTAATTATAAAGAATCTTATTTAGAAGATTTTTGTAAAAATTTAGGATCTAATTTGAAATATATAAATATTATTAATAAAAATTATTCTACCAAAGCATCAGAATATTATAAAAATAATACGTTAGACTTTATTTATGTTGACGCAAGTCATAGAGAAGAGGATGTTATAAATGATATAAAACTATGGTATCCCAAATTAAAAGAAGGGGGGATTATGGGAGGAGATGACTGGCAAAAACCGGGTGTAAGAAGTGCTGTTATTAAATCATTTTTATTAAACACAACCGAAGAATGTCATCCATATCAACAGAAATGGAGTATTTATAAATATAAATCATTTGAGTTAAAATATAATAATCAGTGGATAATTACTAAATAATATCCATAGTTTTAATTACTTATAAAAAATTAACTTCTAATTCAACATTTCCTTTTTAATTTTATATTTTATTAGATTATATAAAACTATATAAGGTCATTATTATAATAATAAATACGACGAAAATGGATACTAAAACAGAAGTAGTTGAATGTATGGTTTGTTATGATGAGGGTAATAGGGATGACATGTTTACTTGTGGTGATAGCAATTGTTTTTCTTTTGTCTGTGAGGAATGTATTTCGTCGTATATTGAATGTTCAGAAGAAGATGGAAAATTACCAAAATGTTGTAATATACCGAATTGTAAAAGTTATTATTTATATAGTGATATTAAAAGAATAAGTAAAGAAATTACAAAATTATATGAGAGTTGTTTTTTAAAACGTATGACTACTACTAAAGGTACAGAATTTCAAAAAAATGCGGAACAGTTAAAAATAATAGCAAAGATAAGAGAAAAAAGAATGAAATTTATAAAGGCATCGTTTCCTCCAGCGGTTGCTAAATTAGCTGAATTTTCATTTAAAAATAAATTAAGAAGAATTGAAAGATTTCGTTTAAACCTTATTAAAAATAAGATGAAGTTGGCTCGTCGTTTTTGTATGAATATTTCGTGTGATGGGTTTTTAAATGAAGATTTAACGTGTTTAACGTGTTTAACCCAATTTTGTAAACACTGTGAAAAACAATTAGATGAGGGACATGTTTGTAAACAGGAGGATATTGATAGCGTAGATGTTATAAGATCTTGTGTAAAATGTCCCACTTGTAATTTACCGGTTGTCAAAGAAATTGGATGTGATCAGATGACCTGTTCTAATTGTAATACTCATTTCATCTATACGACTGGTAAATTTGGTGGTTTAGGTAATCATGGTCAAAATGAATCTATAAATGTAATTACGGAAAAGAAAAAGTTAAGTAAATTGTTCAATTTGGAAAAATTTCCTATGTTAAATAATTTATTAAACGAATTGGATAGTTCTAAACCTAAAATAGTTGATAGTAAGTATTGGGAAAAACCACTAAAACGTTATTACAAGGATAAAAATAAAAAAATTGCTGGTAAGAATATAGCTCAGAATTTTGATAAATATACCAGATATTTGTATAATTCAAGAGATTATCAGAAACGATTAAAGGAAGTAGAGAAAATTGTAAAAGAATATTTTTCTGATAAACCAGTTCCAGAAAATATGATGACCTTTACTCAAAAAAATGATTATGGGGATACATTAGATAAAATTAAAGTTTTATTGTAATAGATTTTTTAACTCGTTGAATTAATTTTATACCACGCATATTAGAATTGCCTTTATATGAGTAAAGTTTGAATAAAATTTCACTGATATCAGTAATAGAATTGACTCTATCAATAATAGATGCTTTATTATTTTCAATCGCGTATTTAATTAGTGGAGTGAAATTTTTATAAAATATATATAATTCTGGTTGAGCAAATAATTTTATAGATTCTTTATCTCCGGTGTCAACTATTTTTAGATATATTCTAAATATCTGATAATTATTATCGACTTGTTTATCAAAGTGAAAGAAACTAACATTTTTACACAATTTTTCCCATCTTTTTAAGAATGTATTTAATAATTGACTACTATAAGAACAACCGTATCTCATAATATCTAACATATATAAAGTAATATATTGATATATAGTCTCTTGTATTTTATCATAATTTTTATTAATTTTATAATTATTTAATATACTAGACCAATAATTAATAGGTCTTGGAATACATCCACTTCGTTTATAAAAATTGATCATTGCTACTTTGAATCCCAACCAATATTTTTCAATTAAATAATCCGGTTCATCCATTAATAATAAATATTACTATTAATATTTATAATTAATATTTGTTATAAGTTTAAATATATTTATTGATTTTTAGATAATTCATATAAATTTTTTACAGAATAAGCCCTATTTATGTAATAGTTCTGGATTCGTTTATACAAATAAAACATCAACACAAAATCATCATATATAATGAAAAACATGGTCAATATATATATATAACCACCTAGTGGAAAGGTTCCGTTATACATCATATTAGTAATCGCATATGTTTGATATGACCAATTCATAATACAACAACCAATATAAGTAAAAAGAGCAAAACAACACAAATAATGTAGATAGAGATTTTTCTCGCGTATAAATACCCTTAAACCTAAATATAAATTTACACAATAAGCATTCGCACTCCAAATAGCATAAACAATAATGATTTTTAACATTTCACCTACTTCATAATTATGATACATACAATAAGCATGTAATACCATTACTGAAACGTGATGTATTTTTGTATTCAACTGCATCTTCGGAACTTTAATCAGAGATATCGTATCTAATCCAGTATACATTAAACCAAGTAATTGAACTCTTTCAAC
>MDSZ01024681.1_pt1 | contig 11942 bp, 13 predicted proteins | sample 811201 | NCBI WGS metagenome assembly MDSZ01 (sample SAMN05326647, study PRJNA326480) | marine metagenome | isolation source: seawater | place: Indian Ocean: North | collected 2010 | reverse complement strand
TTAATGGAAAACCCTTTATCAAAATTAGCACCTCAATTTTTTGGCGAATATCCCAAACCATTTTTAGAATTGGTAGAGAATGTGACTTTGGTCCCTGAACAAAACTTGGATGATGTAAAAAATTCACTATGGAAAGCATACGAATTCGGTGAGAGGTGCCATAATGGTCAGAAACGTTTATCAGGGAAACCTTATTTTTCTCATTGCTTGGCTGTAGCTAATACTTTAGCTGTATGGAAAATGGATTTGACAACTATAATAGCTGGATTATTGCACGATACTGTTGAAGACACTGATGCAACAATTGATGAAATTTCACAAACTTTTGGAAACGATTTAGGTAATCTCGTTAATGGATTGACAAAAATTAGTGGAATCTCATATTCCTCGCGTAAAGAAAAACAAGCAGGTAATTTTATGAAAATGTTCCTTTCAGTCGCACAAGACATGAGAGTAATAATTATAAAATTTGCTGATCGCTTGCATAATATGGAGACTATCCAACATATGCCAAAAATAAAAAAGCATAGGATAGCAATTGAGACAAGAGATATATATGTCCCATTAGCTCATAGATTAGGTATGTCAACTGTAAAGTTTCAATTAGAAGACCTGGTTTTTAGCGTTTTAAACCCTACCGGGTATAAAGAAATAGAATCGAACATTAAATCAAGTAAAAGACAAAGAACAAAATATATTAATAGTATAATTATTCCTGTTAAGAGTGAATTGAAAAAATATAATATTGTTCCATTAGTTTATGGTCGCGCTAAATCGTACGCATCAATTTATGGAAAAATGATTAATAGGAATAAAAATTTTGAGGAAATTTATGATTTATATGCAATAAGAATCATTGTTGAAAAGATTGAACAATGTTATTTAGCTCTAGGAATAGTTCATAATTTATTTGTACCTATTCAAGATAGATTTAAGGATTTCATAGCCACACCGAAATCTAATGGATATCAATCTATTCATACCACAGTAATAGGGTTGAAAGGTCAAAAAATTGAAATCCAAATCAGGACCTTACAAATGGATGAAACAGCTGAAATTGGCGTTGCTGCACATTGGATTTACAAAACAAATAAAAGTTCAGAAATTGATAATAATGTTAAATGGTTAAGGGAATTACTTGAGATTTTGCAAAATGAGTCTAATGATCCAAAAGAATTTATGGACTTATTAAAAATTGATTTATATAGTGAAGAAATTTTTGTTTTTACACCAGATGGTGATTTAATCCAATTGCCTATTAATTCAACACCAGTTGATTTTGCTTTTCATGTCCATACTCAAATTGGGATGCATTGTATGGGTGCAAAAATAAACCATATGGTTGTACCATTGAATTCAAAATTGAAAAATGGTGATATGGTAGAAATAATTACTAGTAATAAACAAATGCCAAGTTATGGTTGGCTAAAATTTGTTGTAACAACAAAAGCTCGAAATGAAATAAATCGTTTTTTAAAGAAAACTCATGATGAACAAAGTGTGAAATTAGGTGAAGAACTTTTGAATAAAACTTTGAGGAGGATGAAATTAAAAAATGAGGTAGGTTTATTTAAATCTAGCTTTAATCGTTTTGGATATTCTGATACAAATGCTCTTTTAAGAGCAATCGGTACTGGTATTATAACTGTAAGAGAAATGTTAAGAAAACTAAAGCCTATTGAAGATTTTAAAAGTAATGGTCGTATAATTGAAGAAACAAGCTTTTTTGATTTTTCAAGACAAAGAACAAAAGGTATAGTTCTTGATGGAATAAACAATGTATTGATTAATTTTGGAAAATGTTGTAACCCAATTCCTGGAGATGATTTAATTGGTTTTGTAACAAGAGGAAGAGGGGTTACTGTACATAGAACCTCATGTAAAAGTCTGCCATTATTAAACAGTGAGTCTGACCGTTTGGTACCTGTTGAATGGAATGTAAAATCTTCAGATCAATTTAATGTTTTGATTAAAGTTGTTGGTCAGGATTACAAAGGTTGGCTAAAAGATATCTCAGAATGCATCTCAAAACAGAATATTAATATCGCTAGTGTAGATATAAAAGTAAATGAAAATATTGCAGAGGCGAAAATCATTGTAAATATTAACAATAATAGGCAATTAAATCGCCTTATGAAAAAAATAACAAATTTAAAGAATATAGATTATGTAGAAAGAGCAGGGAGATAAATGGAAATCAAGACATATACAAAAAAAGATATTGCAACCGAATTAGCAAAACATCAAAATAAAAGCGTTAGATCCTCATTACAAACAGTAGATGATTTATTTGTCATTCTTAGAAAGTTTTTAACAGAAAATAGTCCATATACTAGGATTGAAATTCGAAATTTTGGTGTTTTCGAAACTAAACCCACAAAGGCTAAACCAAGGGCACGTAATCCACGTACTAATGAAGAGATTTATGTTCCAGCACATAAAAAAACAAGATTTAAGCCAGGTAAAATTTTAAAGAATCATTTACGTAAGCCAATTTAATATATGGGCAGAATATTAGGTTTAGACTATGGTGATAAGCGTATCGGTCTTGCAATTTCAGATATAAACAAAATTATTGCTTCTCCATTCAATACTATATTGAATAAATCAAATCATTTTGTTAAAAGTAAAATTAATGATATAATAATTGAAAAAGAGATTGAATATTTTGTAGTTGGTCTTCCAATAGGATTAAATGGTAAGGAGACAGAGCAAACGAAAAAAGTTCGCATATTTGCAAAAACTATCCAATCTTTCAGGTTGCCAATGTACTACCAAGATGAAAGGCTATCCTCCCTAAGTGCAAAACGTTCACTCATAAAACAAAAGGTAAAAACTGGACACAATAAACATATTGTTGATCAGACTGCAGCGGCAATTTTTTTACAGCAATTTATAGATAACAAATATAAGTGATGCATTTTCTCTCTCCTTGGAAATTATCAATCATTTCTGGAGTAATAATTGGATTAACATATCATCCACACCTACATCTAGGAATATTAGCTTATATCGGTTTTATTCCACTATTCCATTCATGGTTTTGTAATGAATCCAAAATAAATTTTAAATCTGGTTATCTTTTTGGTATTATTTATAATATCACATCTAATTATTGGATAGCTACAAATTCTGGTGCTCCATTTATTGTAGTTTTGATATCACTATTGTTTGCAGCCCTTTATCTTTCAATATTCTGGGGTATTGCAGGTGCAATGATTGGTTTAATAAATGGAGGAAAATATCGCTTAATCATTCTTCCTTTTATGATAGTATCATTGGAATGGGTCAGAAGTTTTGGACCTTTAGGTTTCCCCTGGGGTAATTTAGCACTTACACAGATGGATATGCTAGTTTTGCTACAAATAATTGAAGTAACTGGAACCTATGGAATAACATTTATAATCATATTTACTAATGTTTTAATTTATTTTCATTTTTATGTAAAAAAAATTCAAAAATCCAATATATTTTACTTCATTTCATTTTTTATTTTATTAATTCTATTTGGGTTATGGAAAATTAAGCTTCATCAGAATCCTAAAGATTATCATCATTTAAATGTCTCTGTAATTCAACCTAATATTGATCCAAATCAAAAGTGGGATATTTCTACAAGGCATATGAAATTTAAACTTATGGACTCACTGCATACAGAGGCTATCAAATTAAATCCAGATTTAATTTTATTTCCTGAAACTGCATTACCAACATATTTAAGAATAAACAATCAAATTAGAAATAAATTACAATCAGTAGTGAATAATAGTAAGATACCGATACTAATTGGAACAGTTGATCGAGAAATTGACTCTTCTGGCGTTAAATCATATTATAATAGTGCTATGTATATGCAACCTGGTAAAAATTTTGAAATGTATAATAAGATTCATCTTGTGCCATTTGCTGAATATGATTTAGTTCCCTCTTTATTTCATCCGCTTGTAAATTTAAATTTAAATTTAGAAAGGGGGGTTTTTAAAGGTGGTAATGATTATAAAATATTCCACAGAAATAAAACAAAATTTTCAAATTTGATATGTTATGAATCTAGTTTGCCAAGGTATGCAAGAAACTTTGTTAAAAATGGTTCACAATTATTAATGTTACAGGCAAACGATGGGTGGCTTGGCAAATCATCTGGTCCATTACAGCATTTCGAGCATGCTAGACTTAGGGCTATTGAAAATCGCGTGCCAATAGTTCGTTGTGGGAATACTGGTATATCTGGAATTATTTTACCATCTGGGAATGTCGAAAAAAAAATTAGTTTAGGAAAAAAAGCAGTTTTCAATCATAATTTAATTATTAGAGACACAGGTACTTTTTATACAAAATATGGCGATGTTTTTGCCGTAATTTGTTTTATTCTTACAGTGTATATAGGTCCATTATTATCATGCAGAAAAGATTAATTTTTTTTATTTTTGTTTGGTGCTGTGCATTTGGGCAAATAAAAAAGACAAACCCCATTATGCAATCATTAATAATTCCAGGGTGGGGACAAAAAACTTTAGGTAAAAAAAAGGCAGCGAGAATATTTTCAAGTGTTGAAATATCATTATGGACAGCTTGTGCTGCTTCATATTTATCCTCCTATAATGAGAAGCTAAAGTACAGAGCATTCGCAGCACAGTATGCTGGTGTGGAATCTGAAGACAAAGGCCATAAGTATTGGGTAGACATTGGTAATTATTTAAATATTGAACAGCACAATGCTGAACACTTAAGGTGGAGAGAGTTTGATGAGCTTTACAATGAAAATGATAGATGGCAATGGAACGAATATGGTAATATGCAAAAGTTTGAAGAAATGCGAATTAAGAGTGATTATCTAAAAAAAACAGGAGAGTATATTTTAGGCACGATTATTCTAAATCATATAATTTCTGGCATAAACACACTTTATATATTAAGATCAGAGAACATTACATTTACTCCTGTTTTCACTTATAAATCTAGTTATGTTTTATTAAGTCTAAGCTTTTAATTGTTCTGTGAATCCTATTACTAGATTATTTATTTATGTTTTATTGTCCCTTTCAATAATGGTTTCAACTACTATGGAAGTATTTCTTATGCACCTATGTTTTATAATAATAATTCTTATCTATAAATGGCCATTAAGTAAAGAATTATGGAGCAATTTTAAACCATTTTTGTTTTATCTACCTATATCAGGATTAATCTTTTTTATTATTTCAACAATTTTGACCACTAAATCAATTAATATCATTGCAAAAGATGTAATGTATGCAACCGTTCGGCTTTATGCTATGATACTTGTTATGTCCATATACATTACAGAAAAACAATCAAATAATTTGCTGATTGCAGTTAGAGGATTATGGTATGATTCAAAAATAAATATAATTTGGTTGGATAAAATTATTTTATTCTTTGAGCTTACTTTAAGATTATTTCCAAGCACGAAACAGATATGGTTTGATATCTCACGTGCCCAGAAAGCTATTTCAAAAGCTCCAGAAAATTCAAAACTGAAAAATACAATTAATATTTCAAAATCAATTCCAGATTATATTTTACTAAATTTGAATAGTACTGAAAAAATTGTTGAAAATATGGTTATGCGAGGATATGGAAAGAGTGCAAGAAGAAGTGTCTATCCACACATAAAATTTAGTTTGTTCGATGTTTATATTTGTTTTATTCTAGTTTTATTTTTATCTAGTATACATAGTTTTGTCTAGATATAAATTAATAATTCAATATGATGGTGCTGCTTATTCTGGATGGCAGACACAAAAATATCCCAGAACTGTGCAAGGTGAATTGGAAAAAGTTTTAACAAAAATATTTAATCAAAAAATTAAAGTTTATGGGTCTGGTAGAACTGATACTGGTGTACATGCTTGGGCCCAGGTAGCACATATTGATTTAAATACTTCACTGAAAGACTATGAAATAAAAAATGCAATGAATTCAAATTTACCTATTGATTGTCGCATTATGGATGTGAAACCAGTCGATAGTGATTTTCATTCAAGATTCCACGCTAGAAAACGGATTTATAGATACCAATGTATTTCAACTGAGTCACTTTTGTATAGGAACCAATGTTGGATTTTTTCTGAATTATTAGATTTAGATTTATTAAATGAACTTTCTTCAAAAATACTTGGCACACATGACTTTTTATCTTTCTGTAAATTTAACCCAGAAATTAGTAGCACTGTTTGTGAAGTATATATTAGTGAATGGATATGTGATGGAAATATGATTGTTTATAAAAGTGCCGCAAATAGATATTTGCATCATATGATAAGGTATTTGGTTGGCTCAATGATTGCAGTAAATGCGGGAAGGTTATCCCAAAATGACTTTTATTTTTTAATTAAAAAACCAAGAAAAAGCGTAAAAATATTTAAAGCTCCACCTCAAGGTCTAATTTTAGAGCAAGTTATTTATGACTAATTCACATAAAATAACAATCAGTATTTGTTTCCTTTTTATTGCTAAATGTTCTTCAAACGATATAGGAAATTCAAGGCATACGGCTATCACACGTGCCATAGAAAAAGTAGGACCAGCTGTAGCAAGTATTAATGTTGAGCATCAAATGGAATCTTTGTCTTATGATCCTTTTTTTGGTTTTATGTTTCCAAAAGAAATTTATCCTATGCATACATCAGGAAGTGGAGTAGTAATTAGTCCAGATGGCTTTGTTATTACAAATCACCATGTTATTGAAAAGGCCAAAAAAGTCACTGTTACATTACCAGGAGGTGATGAATTCAAAGCTGACATTATCGGTTCAGATGAAACATCTGATTTAGCATTATTAAAATTGTATGGAAATGATTTTCCGTATGCCAAATTAGCAAATTCAGATGAGTTATTGATTGGTGAATGGGTTATTGCATTAGGTAATCCTTTCGAACTTTTCACCGTAAGCAATAATCCATCTGCTAGCTTGGGAATAATTAGTGCTACTAATATGGATTTTGGGTTGCAAAAATCAGGTAAGGTCTTCCAAGATATGATTCAAACAGATGCAGCTATTAATCCTGGAAACTCGGGTGGCCCTTTAGTCAATTCACTTGGTGAAGTTATTGGTATAAACACATTTATTTTCAAAGATAATGATACAAATAGAGGCTCTACTGGAATTGGATTCGCCATCCCTATCAATAATGCAAAACGAATAGTTGAAGAGTTGCGAGTAACAGGTGAGATTGATAGAGGCTATTCAACTGGAATGGTAGTGCAAACTATTACTAGGAGCATTTCAAGATACCTAGATTTACCCTTTACAAAAGGTGTAATTATTTTAGAGGTTGCAAAAAATAGTCAGGCTGAAAGAGCGGGATTAGAACCAGGAGATATAATTCTGACAGCTAATGAAAAAAATGTAAATAGGCCAAGAGATATTAGAACAATCATATTAGAGGATGATTTACGTTCTGGTGATGAAATTTCATTAAGAATTTTTAGGAATGGGAAGTATAAAAACTTTAGGATTACTCTTGGAAAATATAAATTGGTAAAATAACAGTGGTTATAGCAAAAGAAGGAAAAAAAATTATATACTTTTTATTAGTATTTAATTTGTTAGCTGTTTTACTCTGGGCATCAAACGTAATTAATTATTCCATCTTAATTTTGATGATAGGAGCTCTTTTATTTTGTTTGAATTTTTTTCGAGACCCAAAAAGAATCCCACCGGATGGTTCTAATCTTATTATCTCACCTGCAGATGGTAAAGTAATAAGAGTTGAGATAATTGATGATGAAAAATTAGGAGAAGTATATGCAATTTCCATTTTCCTAAATATTTTTAACGTACATGTTAACAGGATGCCTCTAAATGGTTCAATTTTGGATATAAAATATAATGAAGGTAAATTTTTGTTAGCTTTCAACCATAAAGCGTGCGATGAAAATGAACGAAATACAATTGAATTAATGACAGAAATTGGCAGAGTTAGAATAATCCAAATAACAGGATTACTAGCACGTCGCATAATCTGCTATGCAAATAAGGGTCAAAATATGCTTATGGGAGAGCGTTTAGGGTTTATGCTATTTGGTTCAAGAATCGATTTGATGATTCCTTCCAGCATCAAAATAAAAATTAAACCCGGTCAAAAAGTAATTGGGAACCAATCTATTATTGGCACCTACTAAAATAAAAACCTTATGAAAAATAAACCCAAAAATTTCATCCCAAATATTATTACTTTAGTAAATATGTTCTTAGGTTTTTTATCCATTGGTTTGATAATTAATGGGAATCCACTTAAAGCAGGTATTGCTGTTATTTTTGCAGGTATTTTCGATGTTTTTGATGGAAAATTAGCACGAATGTTAGGCATAACATCTCGTTTTGGTATGGAATTTGATTCAATGGCAGATACTATATCATTTTGTGTAGCTCCATCAATTCTTATTTATTCTCTATATGTCGAAGGACTTCATCCATTAATTGGTCTTGTAATATCATTTATGCCTCTAATGTTTGGCACGATTAGGTTGGCTAGATTTAATATAGATCAGCAATCAGGCTTATCAAAAAACTATACCCGAGGGCTTACTACACCAGTTGCTGCTATTACTCTTTTTTCTTACTTATACTTTAATTATCAGTTGGATGGTGATTATGGAGACCCTAGAACCGCTCTAATGCTTGTGGCAGGAGTAAGTATCTTAATGATAAGTCCTATTCATTTTATAAAATTTCCAATTTTATCATTTAAATCGGGTCGCAGTAATACAATCCTTCTTATAATTTTTATTTTATCATCAATAAGCATAATAATTCTAAAAGGCTTAATATTGTTTCCAATTACCTTACTATTTATTTTTTGGAATATTTTACATTGGCTTATTCATTCTCAAAAAAACAACCTCCAAACTAAAACCTAAGGTATAAAATGAGGAATAGGGATGTATCACTAATTATTATAGGTTTGTTAATTGGTGCAATAATTGGTGGTGTCATAGGTAATTTAATTGGATGGGCTTTGCCAGAGGGGGTAGTAAAAGACTTTTTTTTAACAAGTATCACATTTGATATTGGTAGCAGTATAGGTAATGAGTTTGGTGTTATAGTTATTGATTTAAATATTTTAGTTTTTAAATTTGGTCTTGAAGTAGATTTTAATTTCACTAGCATTATCGGTTTGGCTACTTCTTACTATATCTTAAGATACTTTAGGTAAAAATTTTAGGGACTTAATCCATAATCATATTGTAAATTTAACATATGTTTAATCTAGGTACAGGCGAACTTGTAATAATATTTTTAGTTATTCTCCTTTTATTTGGAGCAAAACGACTTCCTGAGCTAGCACGAGGTCTTGGAAAAGGAATTAATGAATTCAAAGATGCTGTAGAGACAGGTAAAAAAGAAATTGTCAATTCTAATGATGATTTAGATAAAAATAAGGTAGAAGAATAGAGAAAATAAATTTTAAATAGTCTTTTAATATTTTTAGAAACTATCTTGCTGGTTATCAGTTAATAAATCTATGATAGTTCAACAAATATAAAATCTAATCAAAAATGCAATTTGAAAACCCATTCTATTTGCTTCTATTGTTTTTAATTCCAATTTTCTTTCTATGGTACAAAAAGATAGGAGAAAATCAGCAGGGAACTTTAAGTATTCCATCTATAAACCTGACTTCAAAAAAGATACGGAAATCGGGCACAAGGAAGCATAATTATTTAATCATTCAACAAATTATGCTTTTGGCACTAATTGTTATAGGTATTTCCCGTCCTCGGCTCATTAATGAGATAACTGAAACTACAACTGATGTCATAGATATTCTTTTAGTCCTTGATATAAGCTCTAGTATGTTAGCAGATGACTTTACTCCAAATCGATTAGAAGCAGTAAAAAAAACAGCAATCGACTTTATCAGGCTGAGAGAATCAGACCGAATTGGCATAATGGTTTTTGCGGGTGAATCGTTTTTACAATGTCCTTTAACTATGGATAAATATATTCTAGAGAAACTTATTAACGAAATTAGCGTAGCATCTAAGGAATACGATGGTACTGCAATTGGTATTGCGATAGCTAATGGGATTAATCGATTCAGAAATAGTGAAGTTAAGAGTAAGGTAATGATTCTATTATCGGACGGGAGTAATAATTCAGGCGAAATCAATCCTATTACTGCTGCAGAACTATCTAAGCAGTTCAATGTTAAAATTTATACTATTGGAGCTGGTACTAATCAATCTTATACGAGTATTCCTGGACGCGGATTAATCTATAATGAGATTGATGAAGAAACCTTAATGAAGATCGCTGAGGTTACTGGTGGAAAATATTTTCGAGCAACTGATGTTGAAGCTTTAAATTTAATTTACTCCGAAATAAGCAATTTAGAGCGTTCAGAAATTGATGTCAAAAATTATACAAAATACAGTGAGCTTTATGGTTTCATTTTAATTCCTGCAGTCTTTTTATCAATAATAATGGAAATCTTTAGAAGAAAAACTTTTAAGTTGAGTACTTAATGACATTTCGATATAAATGGGTATTGTTTTTTTTCTTAGTTCAATTCATTATTTGGCTTTTCTGGAGATTGAATAAGAAAGTTGCGATTTTTCCAAATGCATCAGATAATATCATACAACATATAATGAAAGATTTCGATAGAAAAAAGATAACTATTAGAAATCAATTGATAATGTTTGGAACTAGTTTATTGATTCTTTCTGCATCTGGCCCACAAATGGGTACTAGAGTAACCCCTATTGAAAGAAAAGGTATAGATTTAGTGATAGCATTAGACACGTCAAAAAGTATGGACGCTGAAGATGTTACGCCTTCAAGACTTTCAAAAGCTAAATTAGAATTAGGAAAATTAATTAATAATTTAAAAGGTGACAGAGTAGCGATTATTGTTTTTGCTGGCAGTAGTCATCTTTATTTACCACTAACCACAGATTATGAAGCTGCATTATTATTTTTAAATGAAATCGACAGTGATATGATTCCTACCCAAGGTACCGTATTAAGTGCAGCTATGAACACAGCAATAAGTGCGTATAAAGAGGATGATGATAAATTCAAAGTTATTGTTTTGGTATCAGATGGAGAGGATCACGATGGAGAAGCAATACAAATCGCAAATAAGGCATCAAGCCTTGGATTAATGATTAACACAGTAGGAGTAGGGTCATTGAAGGGTGGTCTTATTCCAATAAAAGAAAAAAATAATAAAATAGGCTATAAAAAAAATAGCGATGGGAATCTTATTACATCAGTTTTGAATGAAAATGTATTAAAAAAAATTTCAGATATTGGGAATGGGTCTTATTTTTTATTCTCAAACTCTGCTGATTCATACAAAGATATTTTATTAGCAATTGAGAATATGGAAAAGAAAACAATTTCTACACATAAATTTTCTGAATATGAAGACCGATTCCAACTTATTGGCTTTTTAGCATTGATTTGTTTTATTGCAGGTTATGCAATCCCAACAAAGCTAAGGATTAAAACATGAATAATGTTATTGTTGGTCTTTTGTTTATTTGTGTAGCCTATTGTCAAGATAAAGGAATGGATGCATATAGAGATGGTAATTATGCTAATGCGAGAGAATATTATCAAAATGTGCTAAAAACTAGGAAGAATGATTCTAAAGCAAAGTTTGGTCTTGGCGTTACTGCATATCAACAAAATGATATTGAAACAGCATTAAAAACATTGAATGAGATTAAGAATATTGAAGATAAAAATCTTGCATCAAAAGCATATTTTAATCTAGGAAATATTTTTAGAGAACAAGAAAATTTTGAACAAAGTCTAGAATTTTACAAAGAATCTTTAGTATTAAATCCTGAAGACCAAGATGCAAAAATTAATTTTGAATTATTAAAACAAATGATTGAAGACCAACAACAAGATCAGCAGCAGGACCAAGACCAACAACAAGATCAGCAGCAGGACCAAGACC
>MDSZ01210981.1_pt1 | contig 11945 bp, 7 predicted proteins | sample 811201 | NCBI WGS metagenome assembly MDSZ01 (sample SAMN05326647, study PRJNA326480) | marine metagenome | isolation source: seawater | place: Indian Ocean: North | collected 2010 | reverse complement strand
TGATAACAATGTCAAAATCATTAGAAAATCTTGCACAAGCAGGAAAAATTGATGCAAGCGCAGCAAAAGAAAATTAAAGGCTTTTCACTTTTAGAAGTCCTAGTAGTCCTAGCAATTGTAGGTATAATATCTGCAATCGGGATACCACAATTTAGTTCTTTGTCTAAAGATAGAGAAGTGAGAATAGAAGCGGAAAGAATTAGAGACCTTATAGTAAGTATAAATTCTCAAGTCCAAAGAGGCTCATATGGATTTGGGCAATTCGTAGTTGAAACAGAGGATAGTGGAAAACTTTCTTTTAGCACTAACGGGATGCTCACAACTAAACTTGCACAAAACATTGGAGTACCTGGTTGGCACAATTCTTCATCAAGATGCAACGTAGAGGAAAGTAGTTCGAATAAGTTTGATCATTACGGTAAATCTGGAACTAACCCTGAAGTACGTCATTTTGAAACTGATGAAGTAAATATAAGTATTTCAAGTGGAGCTGTATGTTTCTCAAAAGATGGAACTTATTTTAGTACATCAGGTGATTTGACTGAAAATAATATTTATGTTTGTTCAAAAAATATAGACGATTGCCCAGATTATCCAGGGTTTAAAGATAAAGACAGAAAAAAAAAAGTAATCTTTGAAATAAGCTGGACACGATTTGGAAATGTTAAATTAGAAAAATACAATGTAAATAATGGAGATTGGGCAATACAATAATATGAAGAATTCTACACAAAAAGGTTTATCTTTAATAGAAGCATTAATTTCTACAGCAATAATTGGTATTGGTTTTATTGCTATATTTCAAATGGTCACTTTTTCCGTTACATCAATTAATACATCAGGAGAAAGAACTAAAGCTAACTTTATGTCTGCGATGGTTGCTGAAGGTTTTATTGGATACAAAGATAGTATTGGAGGCCTTTCTGAAGAAGATCAAGAGAATATTTATTACGTGGATGGCAAAGCTTATATTGGTGAGGTTGGATCTTTACCGGATACTGAGACAGATACTGAGTGCTTCAAATTTGCAGAATATTACATGCAACTTTCTGCTGGCAATATGCCAGAATGTTCTCCAACCTTTATACCTCCAGAAATAGAGGGAGAACGAAATAAATGGGTTGATCATGCTGCAAGTGATAGTAACGTTGGATTTTCAAACTTCCCAGGAGTAAAAATTAAAAATTGTTCAAATAATAGAGTTAATACTGGTCAGTTTAAACCAATTCACGGATCAGAGGCAGAAAAATACGAAGACGCGCCTAAGAATAAAGTTGTCAAATGGGTAAGAATGTTAGGTGAAGATAGGACTGTAAAATGTAAAAGTGAAAAAGACTTTAAGACTGTAGAAATGTTTGAACTTTGTGCATGGTCAAATTGTCAGATAATAAATCCAAAAATTTATGATGAAGCAATGTATGTAGGTAGAATTCAAATTAATTTAAATAATGGAAAAAAAAGAAAATTTTTATATTTTCAGTCTGATTATAAAATTAAACAAAACCCTGGTGAAATACCTGAAGAAGAAGGTGGAGGACCAGGACTAGAGGGGTTTGGCACTGAAGGATAAAAAAAAAATTAACGGTTTCTCTTTGATAGAAATATTAATTGGGGTTGCTATTGCTAGCATTATGATGGCAGCAATGTTTGCAAGTTATACTGTTGTAAATAATACTTATAGTAGAGTAACTGATGTTGCTGGAATAAGTAGATCAGGCAGAGATATTGTATCTATGCTTATGAGAGATATTAGAATGGCAGGTTTTAAATATTACTATGGAGTTTTTGAAAATTCTAATAATGACATTCCAAAACAAGATTATTTAGAATTTAAGTTAGGTAATACTGATGACACTAAAGAAGACAGTCATATGCCAGTTGTAATTTATAAAAATACATTAGGATATGACGAGGTAGTCACAAGTGAAACCTTAGAAACTAAACTAGGTAAAAATTTAAATTTAGTAGATGAAAATCATGCAGACGATCCAATCAAAGTTTGTTGTGATCGGATACACGTTGTTTACGGAGACTTTAATGCAAATGATCTTACGCAACCGTATAAAAGATATAGAGTAACTTATTTTGCTATGCCCGTAGAGAGGAAAATTGGACAAGATGTTGTTGATCAATACTATGCGGTTTATAAATCAAAAGAAAGTTGGAAACAGACAATAACTCAAGAGGAGGGAGAATGGATAAGTAATTGTGACGAATGCTACGAAGGCGAGTTAATCAGAGAATATGTGGTTGACATGGAGTTTATAGCGCTCGATAAAAATGGAAAAACTGTAAATGCAAATCCAGCAGAGAACTTAGAGGAAATGTTTAATATAAGATCAGTTGATGTTAAATTGACTTTTAGATCGAGTTCACCAAAAGGATATTTTAACAAAAATCAAAAAAAAATTGTAAACTCTTTTACTTCTGACAGATCTGATAATTTAGAAGTAGAGGATAGATACCTAAGAGATAATATATTTGTAACAGTTCATACAAGAAATATTGGGGGATCTTTATAATGAAAAATGAGAAAGGATTTGCCTTGATATTATCTTTGGTTCTTTTATTGGTTATGTCTTTAATGGGAGGATCCCTAATAGTCATTGCCTCTGGTGATCACAGAAATAATAACAATAGCGACGAATACCAACAAACATTTTATGTAGCGGAGACTGCATTGATGGAGGGAGAAAAATATTTAGCAGATAATTATCTTGGACAATGGGTAGGAGGGAAAGGTGAAATTAAAAATAATCGTGTTTATGACGCAACATTGGTGCCTAAATGTATAGAAGAAAAAGAGAAGGCTGCTTTAGAGGGTAACGAGTATGATTTTGCAAGTTGTAATCTAAATGAAGAAGACGAAGAATATTTAAAAAATAAAGAAGATGAAGATAACTCTGCACTTGAGCAGTTTAAACTTACTTTAAATGAATTATCATCAGCAAGAGGACCACTAGTAAGAGATGCATGGAACAAAGGTGTTATGCTTAATGTTAAAGAGGTTCAAAATAATAACAAATCAATTTGTATGAATAGTTTTAAAAATTTTAGAGTTGGAGAAGATGTAAACATCGCTTATGAACTTCCTGAAGATCATGATAGATTAGGAGAGTTTTGGGACATTGTAGCTCCTTTAGTTAATGAAAATATGTTATATGAATTTAATATTAAAGGTGGTAGCGATAACTCATCATTATTTAAGGCTAATGCAGCACAAGCTGCCCTTACGCAAGAAAAAAATTATCTAAAAAGATTTAAATACTCATTTTTTATTCAACACATCGGTTTCTCAACTTATCAAGGTGGTGGAGCAAGTGTTCAGAGAACTACAAGTGTAGATGTTGCAAGGCAAGGATCTGCCTATAAAATTTTTGGCTGTGGAATGTATTATGATAAAAATCTATCTAATATTAACATTTTAGTACCTTTGGAAACTATGGTTGTTATGCCATACTAATTTTATGAAAAAATATTTTAAATTAAAATTATTATTTTTCTTTTTTCTGATTAACACTACTTATGCAAATGCTTTTCAGTGCGATTTAGAATTTGACATTGGGGACAATCAATCAATAGCTTTTGAAAGCTTAGGATTATATGAAGAATATATAGTTGATCATAAATATGAAAATCAGTACTCATATATCGAGGATGATTTTAAAGAGTTGTGTCCTGAAGATGGGATGGAGGAAGCAAAATTAAGAGTTTTAATAAATAATGAAATAGTCGGAGGTATAAGAATAATATCATTAATAGATATAAAATACCAAGAGGACGAAAAAAAATTAATTTATTATTATATTAAAAAACATTTTAACGATGTTTCAAATATTGCAAGCATTAATAATCCTTCATGGACTGGATCGGAAAGCTGGGATAGAAATAATAAAAAATACTATTACAGTAAGGAAACAACAAACCAATCGTCTTTGATTAAAGAAGAATTCTTAATAACTAATGAAAAGTTTAAAATATATATATGGTAAAGTTTAAAATGAAAAAAATATTATTTAAATTATTTTTTTTTCTTTTAATTTTTAATAATAATATTTTTGCAAAACCACTTCCTCCAGGATCAGGGTCGGGTGATGTTCCTGCTAACATATTATTATTATTAGATACTTCAAGTAGTATGGTAAATACTCCCGAAGTTGCAGATGCTTTAAGTCCAATTCACGACGTTTTGTTATTAGACAGTGGAGACATTTTAATAGGTCAGTCGGCTGGAGTTGTTAAAATGGATTACTCTACCGAAAAACTTGATACCTCATTTTCAAACAACTTAGGTGCTATCCGAGCAGGAGGTGATTATACGGGTTGTACATTTGAACCCAATGAAAAAAATAATCTCAATTTTTCGACAATATACACCATGGATAAGTCATCTAAAGTTCTTAATCCAGAAACTAATGCGCTTTTTTCAGGAGAAGTTATTTATTTCACTGGATTGCATGACAGAAAAGTTGGTGTGTTTGATGCAGATGGTAACTGTCTTGAAATAATCTGGGCTCCTGATCTTGGAAAAGATAAACATGGAAAAGTAAAAGGAGAAGGTTTTTATCCATATGCTCTAACAATAAGAGAAATTGATAATGAAGATCATTTAATCATCGTTTCAAGAGAAAGGATTTGCACTCAACCATTTAAGAAAAAAAAGAAATGGAAATGTAAAAAGAATGCTTGGGTAACTGAAATTGATATTTATTCAAAAAATTTAACAAAAAAGGTTTCTAAAATTTATACTTTAAGGAACAATTCAGCATTGCAAGCATTTGATACTACCACTTCAATTACTATGGATGAGGGAAATTACTTATACTCTTCAAACAGAGGTGTAATACATAGAACTGAATTAAAGAGCGAAACGGTTATTCAATCAAGTACTGGTACTACTACTTTAAATGGAGCATTATTAGATGATACCTCTGGAACAGGAGGAACAGGAGATTCTATTACTTTAACCAGCACAACAGATTTGCAAACATCAGGTACTATTAAAGTAGGAACAGAAGAAATTTCTTACACAGGAATTTCCGGAAATGATTTGACAGGTATTACTAGAGCAGCAGAAGATACAAGAGAGGCTCATTCTGATGGTTCTACGGTTACTCTTACTTTAAATAGAACTGGCACAGTTTATAAACCAACAACATCAGTTTCTCTTGCCTCTGATAAATATAGCAACCCTCAACATATTGAAATTGATCCACAAGATATGAATATAATGTATTTAACAAGTAGAACAGAAAGTAAAATTCAAAAATTAAGTATAAATACAACTAGTAAAGAATTTACAAAGAGCATTGAGGTAGGTGGATCTGAAAGATCCAATGCAACTCCAGACTCTGCAGCAAACACAGATGAGAGTGCAGGAATTAATATTTTTAGACCAAAAGGTCTAGATGTATCAAATAACAGAGTATGGACCGGTGGCGAAAAAGTTAGCATTCAAGAGTACAATATAAGTTCAAACAGAATTAGATGGGTGGATGAAATGGGTACAACAAAATTAAATAGAATAAATGGAGCAAAGATAGCTATCGCATCAGTTGTTCAAGATAGTACATTGCTCCAAGGAGCAAAGTTTGGATTTGGTTATTGGAATTCTGGAAGAACGCTTTCAGTATCGTGTAATAAAGCTGAATGTTTGTGGGCAAAAAACGGAGAATATTCCTGCAATGTAAATGAACCAATGTATGCAGGTCATAAATACAAAAAGAGTAATGATAATTGTGTTTATTACGACAATTGGAAAGGTGCTCATCCTGCAGGTGAATCTAAATGGTGTAACGGTAATTCTTGTTTAAAAGTTGGTATAGATAAGGGTACAACCGATAGAATAGTGAATGAGCTTAGTCTTATTAGATTAAGACACGGCACTGATGCTCAGGCTTTTGCACAATTAGCCTCCAAATACTTTAGAGATCCACGTGTGGTGGATAGAGAGGGAAAACCTCTTGCCCCTAAAGACGAGGGTGATAGAGAAGAATGTCAATTAAACTACGCAATTGTTATTGGAGATGGAAAATGGCGTCATCATACACAAGCATTAAGTAAAATTAAAGCACTTAGAAAAGATCTTGGTGTTAAAACAATTATGATAGCCTATGGCGACGGTATTAGCACTGGGGGTATGGACAATTTTGATGAGATGGCTATTGCTGGATCATGTGATGATCCTACAGGTGAAGCTGAAGATTGTAGACCGACAATTGAAGCATTGACACCTCAAGATTTACTCACAAAGTTAAGAAGCGAAATTCAAAGAATAATCGCTAGTAGGCTATCATTTACAGCTCCATCTGTTACAGCAAATATTCAAGAGGGAGGCGATGTATATCAAGCACAGTTCAATTTTAGAAAACATGGTGAATGGGAAGGTTCTTTAATAAGGAAAAAAATTCTACCAGATGGAACAATCGTACATGATGTAAATGCTAGCGGTAATTATGATGCAGCTAAAATTGTACAGGAACAAGCAATTGCTGATACGAGAAAAATTTGGACAACTTTGCCAAGCAGAGATTACGTTACATCAAATTACAACAATTTTACTGTCGGGAATTCCGCTGAAATTAATTCTCTTTTTGGAGAGTTGGGTGGTAGAGTTTCTGATTATCATAGCTCTACTTCAGAGTGTGGAACAGACGAAAAAGGAAACAGCCTGCCCACTGCAAAATTAAATGAACTAGGTATTGAAGATGGTAATAGTGATGACATAAAAGGTTTAATTAAATTTGTAAGAGGATATGATTATTTTGCTTATGAGGGCTGTTCTAATATTAATAATGTTAGAAATTCAGTTTTAGGGGACATATATCATTCTCAAATTGTTGAAGTTGGAAAACCAAAAGCAAGGACAAGTTTCATAAAAACAAATGAGGAGGCTTATTGGAGAAAAATAAAAGGTTACGACAACTGGGCTAAAAGCACAATACGTGAAAAGGTTTTGTATGTTGGTGCAAATGATGGCGCCTTACATGCTTTTTATACATCTGGGCCCAAAGCAGGACAAGAGGCATGGGCTTTTGTCCCACCATTTATAGCTGCTAAATTGCCAAACATTGTAAACCAGGGATTAGATGGAATTAGTAGTGACAGAGGTGGATCTAATGCAATCTTTGGTGTTGATGGTTCTCCCGTTGTTCACGATGTGTTTGTTGGATTGGACGATGATGGTAATTACTCGGATATAATTCAATGGCAAACAATTTTATTTATTCCATATGGAAGAGGCGGTGCTGGTTTTTCAGTTTTACTTGTAACCAATCCAGATAAACCTCATCATTTATATTCAGTCTTTAATGATAGAGTAAATAATGAGGTAAAAGTTGCAGATAAAAATGGTAATATACGATCTTATAAATATACTCAAGGAAGTTTCAATATTAATGAGTCTCTTGAAGCTTTAAAAGCAGCAGCAAATCAACAAGCAGCTAAATCAACTGATTTAAACAATGATTCTTCTGGTGACGATTTTACCCGAAGAGATGCAATTGCAACTTGCGAGTCAAACCCAACAAATGGAAAATTTTTTAATAGTGGAACAAACGCTTGCTTTAGAGGATCAAAATTTACATTTCTTATTAATGATTTTCCAGCAATAATTGAAACCAATCCTTCACTAGCTACAGTTATAGAAACAAACGAGACCGGAGACATTGTTGAAACTCCAGTTGATAAAGTTGAAGTTCAGGGATCAGAAGTTACATTTCATATCAGCAAGGGTGCAGATCCTAATAATCCTGAAAGAAAAATAATTAATTATAGTGACAGCATCTATTCTGACGGAGAAACTACAAATTTTTCTATTCTACTTGCAAATTCAGGTACTGAAGACCCTAATTTTAATTATAGTTCTCTCGGAGAAACTTGGGGAACTCCACGAATAATAAGAATGCCTATAGATAATACAGTTTCCTCAAGAGTAGAGGATGACGTTTATGTAGCAGTTTTACCAGGAGGATATGGTGCAGCTACAGGAGTTGGTTCAAGTTTATTTTTAATTAATCTAGAGGATTTTTCAGCGGAAGGTAGGGGATCAATATTTGACGCTGAAGTGAACAACGGTCCAATTTCTATAATCGATTTAGAAAATGATGTTCCAAACTCTATTCCTACAGATCCTATCGTGGTCACTCCAGATACATTTAGAGGAATAGATTGGAGAGGCGCCATGGTTTATCTAAATGATTTTGAGGGAAAAATTACTAAAATAAATCTAACAAACCAAAATAATCAGTTAGAAACTGACTCATCCCAAGATCTAGATACTGGAAGAACCGCACCAGTAGACTTATACGATCAGACTACGCTATTTAATTTAAATGCTAATCAAACAAACGGAAGATTTACATACTTTCCAATGGATGCAGGTTACGGTAATAGTACAAGAAATCTTTGGTTGTTTGGCGGAACAGGAGATTTCTCAAATATTGGGTCTAAAGAACTAGGAATGGATAATGTTCTTTATGGCATAAGAGATAGAGACTTTCCAAACTTTAGACACTCTATAAATGGGGTTATACCAAGTCCAACAAAAGAAATTACGAATGACGAAGGTGAGACTGAGAGTGTAGTTGATGAAGATTTCAAAAAGATTGCAACAACAGTTGCCTTAGCAGCACCTAATGCTGACGACGAAAGAGTTTGTGCCGATAGCAGAAATGATATGGGTGCATGTCCAGGTGCAACAAAAGAGGCGTGGATTTTTAAATTAGAAACAGGTTCACAAAACTTCTTTAGAAAAGCATCTGCATCTCCAACTATTTTCGGAGGAATTGTTTATTATCCAGTTTATGAACCACCCCATGGAAGTGCTAAGTGTGCTGTTGGAAGCGCCTTTGTTTGCGCTGCAGATGATGAATGTGGAATTAACCAGTCTGAAATTATAGCATCTCAACAAAGAACTGTGAGAGAGGAAAGTCAATTTGATACAAATTCAGGCTGCTATTATTTACAACCTGGTATATTATCTAAACTAGTTGTAAGTGGTGATCAATTAATTGCAAACATAACAACCGATAGTGAGAAACAGGAAGATACATTAATACAATTACTTGGTAGTGAAACTGATTTACAAATTTACAGAGGTAGCTGGAGAGAAAACTATTAATCTAAATTAATATCTATATATGATAAATAAATTTAAAATATATTTGCCAATATTTACATTTTTAATTTCTACATCTGCATTTGCTGTAAATTTTAGTTCAGATAAAACTATCAACACTGATACTGTAGAACAGCAAAAATTCAATGATACCGACTTAACCCTTACGATAAAATCTGGGAAAACATTATCCCGAAATGGCTCCATGGTAATTCACGTAAACTCAAAAAATAATTCGACAATAATTGTTGAATCAGATGCTAATGTTTTTTCTATAGGGTCCTCATCATCAAATGCAATACAGGGTAAAACTCAAACAGGATTGACAGTAACTAACTTTGGAACAATTAGTGCAGGAAGTTCTAAGGCTATTAATTTAATGGATGCAATAAATAGTACGGTTACAAATAATGACGGTGCTGTAATTAAGTCTAATACCAATACAGTTACTTTTACTCAAAATAGTGTTGCTGAACCTGACAACGCAACTATTACGAACTCTGGAGAAATTTTTGCAGGAGCTGTAACAACAAATGGTTCAGCAAATAATGCTGTAAAAGCTGAGAGCGATACTAACAACATAACAATTACTAATAATGCCACTGGATATATTCATAATAATAATAATGCATCTTCAGCACTTAATGGTTCTACAATCTTTATTGGCGCAGTATCCAAGGGAACATTAACAAATAGTGGAAAAATCGAGAATAAAGCTGGCGTTGATGCATTTGTACTTGGAGTAGCAGGAAAAGGAAATACCATTACTTTAAAAGATGGTGGTAGAATAATTGGTAAAATTAATATTAATGGTGAAGAACATACAATAAAAGTACAACACGGAGCCGGTCAATCATATTACTATCCTACTTTTGGAACTGGAGAATATAAACTAGAAGATTTAGACGGAAATCAAATTGTTAAGGGTTCAATTGGATCGGTTAGTCAAAATGGTAGTGAGAATATAGATGAACAACTTGGGTACAGATCATTAAATATAAGAAAAACATTAAATCGTTACAAAATTTCAGATAGCTATAATCAACAGGCAACTTGGGCCGACACATATGCCTCATATTCAAAAAGAAACGAAAATACTGGTAGATTGGCTATGGGATATGGAATGAGTAGTGCAGCAATAAACATTATTAGACCTTTAAACGATAAAAATTTAATTTTGAATTATGAATCGAGCAAGCAAGATTTTAATAAAAATCATGGAATTAAAAAAGACAGTGTACTAGCCGGTGTATCTTTTGAAGATAAAAAAAATAATAATGATACTTTTATTTTAGCTGGAGCCTCAAGACATAACAGTAAAAGAAATATATTAACTAATACAACAGCAAGTGGAGATTTAGATCTAATTGATAATTATTCATCTTATGAGTTTCATTTTGGTAATAAATTTGAAAATGATTTAGCACCAGCACTAGGTATTAATGTATCACATTCATACACTCCTAAACATTCTGAAAGTCAATTTTATAAATGGGATAAAAAACATGTAACAAACCTCTCTCTAGATCTTAGTGATAATTATAATTTAATTAATAGCGGGAATTCGAAACTTATTTTTTCATGGATACTAGATGGTAGAAAAATGTTTTTTGGTAAATCACAAGCATATAGTATTAATGGTAGTGAAGAAAAGTTTTTTCAAAATGATAATCTGACTGAGGAGGCAACTTTATCATTAGGAATAAATTATGAAAAAAAATTGTTAACATCAGGAAAACTTCTAATTTCTTTTGATGGTCAACAATCTTCACAAGACGTTACAGCAATTAATGCAAATGTTGCATACGTACTTCAAATGTAATTAATATTCAGTGTGAATACTTAATTTGGCAAGATAACTATCAGTAGAATTAAAAAAATTATTTTCTAAATCGAATTTTAAATTAAATCCATTAATTTCCTTAATAATATTAAATGCAGTATCCATATTGTTATTATTTTTTATACCTAGAGCAAATTTGGTTCCCTCGATTGGAATATAACCAGCCGAAATATAAAAATTGTTACTATAACCTCTTCTATTGTAATTTTCTCTTTCAAAATTAGCAATCACGGACCAACCTGAGATCGATGTAACATCAAAACCATAACCTATTCTATAATTATGATCTGTCTCATTATCTATTTTTATAGAATAAATCTTGGTTGGATTATTTAAATAATATAATTCTGTATCAGAAGAGGGACTTGCATCTAAAATATACTCAAGTCTTCCATTATGATTTATTATTCTATCTTCATAATGTTTAATTGTTTTATCGATTAAAACACCAGCCGTCACCAAAGCAGTCAAAACCTCGTGCTTATTAAAAAAGATTAAATCTGTCAGTCCATCATATAGACTTGTCTCTTCTTGATAAGATCCAAGTTCAGTATATCCAAAATCTAATCTTAAACTAGGATTAAAATTAAGCTCTTTATTATTAATTCTTTTTCCTACATTTAAAGTACCAAAAATCTGTCTTCCATCTCTACTTCCTTTTAAAAGATTGTCATACTGATCTCTTTTTATATCTAAATCTAAATGACTAAATCCTAAAATTCCGTCTGTAAAAATATGATTTTCTCTTAATTTTGTTCCATATATTGAAACACTAAATGATTTAGCATGTAATTCAGATCTACCTGACCCTACATTTATATTATCGGCTCCAAATTGAAATACGTATCCATACATTGTATCTTGATTTTTTTTCCTATCAGCTCCTATTGCAACCCCTTTACTATTAAATCTCTTTATCAACGAGCCTGTTTTTTCATGGGTTTTTGCATAATTTATCCTTCCCTCACTCCATTGATGCCAGTC
>MDSZ01122819.1_pt1 | contig 11945 bp, 10 predicted proteins | sample 811201 | NCBI WGS metagenome assembly MDSZ01 (sample SAMN05326647, study PRJNA326480) | marine metagenome | isolation source: seawater | place: Indian Ocean: North | collected 2010 | reverse complement strand
GATTTTAGTATATTTTTTGCAACTCCAATGTTCCTGCTGTTTTGATTATGATTTATTTCAAAATATTTTTTATATTTTTCAATTATAGTTTTAGTTTCGTCATTTGAATTATTATCTGAAATGCATATTTCTATCTCATTAATTATATTGCCATTTTTTAATATTGTATTTAAACAATTTTCTAAATGATAAGATCTATTATATGTGGGAATACAAATAGCTAATTTTTTCATCTAAAAAATTCTATATTCCATTTTTAAATTATCTAATAATTTTAAATTACTTTTTGAAACTATTTCATAATTTTCTTTTTCCTTTTCTTTCTCTTCAAAATATTCTTCATAATTTATTGAATTAAATAATTTTGATTTTGACCCCTTGGGTGCAATAACATTTATATCAATTTCATGTTTTATTTTTTCAAAAAAATCAATTTCATTATCTAAAAAAGCTTTACTTTGTTCACTACGGTAATCTTTTTCATAGAAATGTCCAATTATGGGTGGGTCTAATAAGTAATCAACACCAACTAAAAATATTTTCTTGTAACCGAAATACTTTGCTAGACCAATCATACAAAAGATAGACCCTGATAAATAAGTAAACTTTTTGGTAATATCAATTTCTGTAGAAAAATTTTTTTCCTTAAAGTTATATAAGTAATAAAAGTTTTTTTTCTTAATATTTGAAAAGTAATTTGTTAAAGATAGGAAATATGGATGTTCTTTATTAAATCTATTGGTTTTTTCAAACAACTTAAGTTTTAAATTATTTTCAATTTTTTTTGAATACGGATTTTTCCAAAATTTATATAATATAAATGGGGCTATTTCACAATCTGCAATCACTTTTAAATTACTAAAATCTCTATGCATGTACATCATAGTGGTTACAATTGAGTCATATTTAGAAAATACATTTAAATTAAACTTCTTTATAGAAGCTCCATTGCCAAAAATAATACACTCATTTTTTAAAGCAATATTTTTAAACTTTTCATTTCTTTTCAAAATCGATTTAAAATTATAATAAAAAATATTATTAAGCATTCTCATTATACAAATAAGTGTTTGTTTGATTTTAAGAAAGAATATAAAAAATTTGTTTTTATTTTATTATGATATCTTGATTGATATGGAGGGTATAAACTAATATACTTAATAAAGTGTTTTTTAAATTTTTTTTCTAAAATAAGATCCCTTTTGTTTCTTTTTTTTTTATCTAAAATATTGTGTATCTCTTTAAAATATTCAATAATCTCATCTTTAGTTGGATGTAAAACTTTGATTTTTTTTTCATCAAATTCTTTTTTGCTCCAAGCATACTGTATTTTAAATTTAAATATTTCACTTAAACTTAAAACTTTTCTATATTTCAAAGAATAATAATTTGACATTGTATTATAAAATTTATTTGAAAATGTACTAATACCTCCCGCTGGTATAGAACCAACATGTAAAACTGGTCTCCTAAAAATTATTGCAAGAGCGTCCATGCCAGTATTGTTAGAAATAAAAATCTTACAAATGCTTGACAAATAAACATCCATAAAATCAGATTTTATCGCACTGTATGAGTAATCTAAAAAATTTTTATGATTTATCTTTAATTTTTTATTTGTAACTGATCCCATTCTTAATACCGTATAACCTTTTGATAATAAGTATTTTATTCCAGGTACATATTTATTGATGTCATCATTTCTATGATCATGATAACTAAAATCTTGATCTGTATAAATTTTTTTCAAATAAGAATTATCTCTGACCCCAATACAAATTATTTTTTTATAGTTTATTTTTGCTTTTCTTAAAATTTCTCTACCTTTAGCATTTTCTTTTATGGTTAGTGGAATTTGTAATTTTATATTTTGCAAAACATGTTTGGTGTCATAGTCAGAGTTACTTGGTCTACCAGTCACATGTTGTTTAAGAAAAGGCAAAATTCTTGACACTAGGTCAAAAGGTCTAATAAACATTCTTGGTAAAATAATTACTTTTCTTGAAATCATTTTAGCAAGTTGTTCATTGCAAGGTCTGGTTGGAAAATAATATAAATCTATTTTCATAGTTTTTATTTTTTCAAATTTCTTTTGCTCACAAAAAAAAATTTCTGAATTAACTGCAAAATGTCCCAATCTATCGGAATGAAAAAAACCAAATCTTATTAATAAAATTGGTCTTAAAATTATGATTATGGGAAATAAAATGATAGCAAAGGGTAGTGTTATAAAGAGATCGGGTTCAGACAAAATCTTCCAAAGTATTTTGTTTAAATAAAAAAAATAAATATTATTTTTTTTCATGTTGAAAAAATAAATTCCATGTGTGAGTTATTCTATATTCTTTTTTTATATTGGACATATCGAAAAAACCAAAATTTCCTTTGATGTTAGGAAGATGTGGATTCTTATAAATTAATTTATAACCTTTTTTTTTTAAATAATTTATAAATTTTTTAATATTATGAAATTTAACTGAGTATTTATTTCCATAATAGTTACCTATAAGATAAAAATTTTTTTGTGTAGTTCCAAAAAAATCAGAAACAAAGATAAAATTTGGTTTTTTTTTCATTTGAGAAAAAATATTATTAATTAATTGCTCATAATCATCCACATACTCTAGCATACTGCCAAAATGAATAGCGTCATGATATTTAATTTTTTTAAAATCGTTATAGAAATTTATTTTAGAGAATTTAATAAATTTTTTCTTAATCATATTTTTTGCAATTTTTGTAAGTTCTTTATTTTGATCGTATAGTGAATAATGGATATTTTTTGAAATATTACCTTTTTTTAAAAATTTTATAAGAGTATTGCCAACCCCAGATCCAAAATCTAATAAACGAATATTTTTTTTTATAGAACTCAGTCCTATCATAAAATGAATAAAACAATAATCTAAATCAAAATCTTTATTTGAAATTAATATATCGTTTTTTTTTTTGTTTCTTTTTAAGTAATTTTTAGTGAAGTAAAGATTCTTTTTTTTTGGTATAATTTTATTTATCTTATTTGCATTAAAATAAATTTTTTTTTCAAATATTTTAAAAGACATTATTTATTTAGTTGTTCTATGCTTCCATTTGATATTTTATAAATTTTGTCAAAATATTTTGATAAACCCATATCATGAGTAATACAAATAATAATCTTTTCGTGTTTTAATTTTAAAATATTTTGAAAAAATTGTTCTTCACTTTTTTTATCTAAAGAGTTTGTCGACTCGTCAAAAATAATTATTTTTGGATCCAAATAAAGCGTTCTAGCTAATGCAATTTTTTGTCTTTGGCCCCCTGATAAAGTCAAACCTTGATCACCAATTATTGTATCTAAACCATTTCTTAGTTTCATTACTAATTCGGTTAATTCAACTTTTTCAATTATATCTAAAAGTTTATTTTTGTTTATATCTTTGTCCAAAAGTCCAAAACAAATATTATTTGCTAAAGAGCTATCTAGTAAATTTGTAATTTGTGGCACATATCCCACTGATCTTTTTAAAATATCTATATTGAAATTATCTCTACTATTTATTAACAATTTTCCTTCATACCTAGTAATTAATCCAGAAATTATGTTGGCTAAAGTAGACTTTCCACAACCTGACTTTCCAATTAAAGCTGTAATATGATTTTTTTCAAAATTTAAACTTACGTTATTGAATAATTTTTCATTATTTTTTTCCCTACCATAACTAAACGATATATTTTTTAAACTAATTAAATTTGGATCAAAATTTTCATAAATAAAATTATTAAACTTTGTATATTTTTCAGTTTCTTCATTTTTACTAAACAGGTCATTCTTAATACTTTTGAATTCATCAAATAAAACTCTAAATGATGGTAAATTATGAATAACGTTATTTAATCCACCAATAATTCTATTTGCACAAGGTATTAACCTAAATATAGCCGCAGCATACAGACCAAGCAAAGGTATTAATTTATTTATTTCAACATTAAAAAATAAAAAATAAAAAACTATAAAGGCAAGTCCTATAACAGCTATTAATTCAAACCAAATTTTTGGTATATTATTTATTACTTGCTCAAAAATACTAATTTTAGCAATTTTTGTAGCTCTATCATTATACAATTCTTGTATATACTTTTGTTTATTTAAAATCCGAACCTCTTTTTGTAAAATAAAACTTTCTGATAAAATTTTGAGCATTTCAGAAGTTAAGTTTTGTCGTTGTTTTCCTAATTCATTAAGTTTTTTTTTAATAAATAAAATATATAACCCCCCAATTAATAGAGTTATAAAAAGTAAAATTATTGCACTAATTGGATCATAAAAAATAAGTAAAGCAGATATTCCAATTAATAATAATAGTTCTACAGAAAGATTAATTAAACTCTGAATTATTGCAGTTACAAATATACCTGACTCAAAAACTATATTTCTAGTAAGTTCAGATTGCTTTCTTTTCAAGAAATCTAGGTAAGACTCATTAAAATATTTAGTTAATAACTTGGCTCCAAAATCTTTGCTAGTTAAATAAATAAACTTTTTTTGATACCATAATACAAACGTAGAATATAGAGTTTTAAAAATATAAAAAATAAGAAAAAATACTATTGCATAAAAAAGTAGGCTGGTTTGATCTACAGAATTTAAAAACACATTTATTATCTCTATTTCACTTAGAAAAAAATTTGTATTTCCAAGAATAATATTTGTTAGAGGAATTATCATTCCTATTCCAATCAAATCAAAAAATACAGAAAAGAGACTGAAGATAAAAACTATATAAACTTGTATCTTTTGTTTTTTACTAAGAATAGAAAAAATATTATATAGGTCCTTTTTAAACATTAGTTATTTCATTAAGTACTGATTTTTAGATATATAATCTTCTGTTACATAACCACATATCTTGTCAGTAGATCTTTCTGGATAAAATGTATTTATATATTGACTATATTTTACTCCAAAATCTTTTTGAAGTTTTTGTGGTTCAATAATTGAAATAGAGCTATTGTTTAATCTGTGTACTAACTCTTTTGTTGATCCAAGTATCTCGTCAGGACTAGGATGAATAAATTCAATTTCATTATTTAGCTGATTTCCAAAAATTCTGTGTATATTCAGATTAAAAATTTCTTCCATAGTCAAAAACCTATCAAGAGTCTTTGAGTAATATTTTTTAAAAATAAATGAATAATACTTGGAATATGTTCTTGCATAAGAAAATGGAATAACACCTATTTCCAAAACATGCTTGTGGAACAATTGAGCAACTGAGTCTATTCCTGTAATTGAAGATATAATAAACTTGCAGTTATCCAAGCTAAAGATAAATATGTCAAGAAAGTCAGATTTATATTTAGAGGCTTCATAATTAATTACATTTTCAATGTTTGTATTTGCATATGCTTTTGCTCCAGAACCAATCAAAACAATTTTATAATTTTCCTTTTTTAGATATTCAACCGTTTTAGTAAAAAATTTTAAATCTGTATTTCTATGAGAATGTCTGCTCCAATCAACATTTGGATATTTTTCTTTCAAAAAATTTTCTCCTCTTAAAACTAATATTACATAACTTTCATTGGTATTAATCCCCATTTCTCTTAATAGATTTATGCCTTTTTTTTTTTCTGATTCGGTAAACTCTAATAATTTTTCTGATTTATCTAAACAATTAAAAGTATCCACACAAGTTAAAGGGACAACCTCACCTTTTTCTAGATTTTCAAATAATTTTCCTGGTTCATAATAATATCCTATCTCATGCAATCTTTTTGAAGGAATTATTTTATCTAAAAAATATTCGTTTACATTATTTAATGGATCCATAATCCAATTGGGTAAAAATAAAGTATGCTCACTTCTTCTCCACATTTTTTGAATTTGACTATTGCATACTGATGTACGGTCGTAAAAAATGTCTAAATATTTTCTATTTGATAAAAAATTTTTTTTTTGTTGTTTCATAGCCAAATATATTTGTATATTTTCTACATAGTGGCCAATACGAGTAGACTGAGTACAGCTCCATCTTATCAAATATAACGGTCCAATTAGCCTAATTAAAAGTAAAACAGGTATAGATATAAGGTAAACGATTACCTTAAGAAAATTTCTAAAATTAATTTTATTTAAAATCATTTAATAATTTTAAAATTATTTAAATACAACACATCTATTCCTGTTCCATAAAAAGTTTTTATCGCATCGGATGGTGAATTCACAATAGGTTCATTGTTAAGATTGAAACTTGTGTTTATTACACAACCAATTCCTATTTTTTTTTTAACACTCATTAACAGTTTATAAAATTGATTATTATTTTTTCTTTTTACAACATGTACTCTAGATGAATTATCAAAATGTACTGCCTGGTTGAAGTTTTTACTTAAATTTTTGTCTAAAAAAAGAGAAAAAGTCATATATTCGAAATGATGATCATTAATATTTTCAAATTTGAAATCTTTGTCTAAAATTGAAGGTGCAAAGGGTCGATAATTTTCTCTATTTTTAATTTTAAGATTTAATATAGATTTCATATTTCTAATACGAGGATTTGCCAAAATACTCCTTGAACCTAGAGCTCTTGGACCAAATTCTGATCTTCCTTGAAACCAACCTATAATTTTACCTTTTTTAATTTCAGATGCACAATCTGTATAATGATTTTTCACTCTTTTATATTTTATTCCTAATCTTTTTAACAAAAGTAAAATCGAAGAATTAGAATATGACGGCCCTAAGAACATGTTATTTATTGGTTTTACTATTTTTCTTTTTTTTGCCAAAGAATAGATCGCGTTACCAACACACAAGCCTCTATCTGATGAAGCTGGCATAACATAAACTTTTTTAAAAGTTCCATCTAACAATTTTTGGTTTGCCAGACAATTTAATGCACAACCACCTGATAAACATAAATATTCTGAATTTAATTTTTTTGCAAAATGTTTAATCATTTCGATATAAACCTTTGTGAATTGGTACTGAACACTTGCTGCTAGATCATAATGCTCTTGTTTAAAATCTGCTGAAGGAAGCCTTTTTGAAACTTTAAAAAGTTTTTTTATTTTTTGGGCGTTGTAAATAGGTTCATTAGTATTAGTTAAATTTTTAATTGACATAATACTTTTAATTTTAGATACAATTTTTTCTTCTATTTTATCAAAATATATTAATTTACTCATTTTAAACTTTGGTTTTCCAAGTGCAGCCATTCCCATAACTTTATACTCACCTTCATTTAACCGGAATCCTAAATAATTAGTAAATATTCCATAGAAATCTCCAATTGAGTGATTTCTATCTCCTATATAAATTTTTTTATTTAAAATCTTATTTCCTTTTATTTGAAAATCAGAGATCAAAGTAGATACTCCATCTCCAACACCATCAACAGAAATAGTTAAAGCTTTTTTAAAACCTGAGGATAAAAATGCACCATAAGTATGAGATAAAGAATGTTTAACAATATCAATTTTTGGACAATGTCCGAAATAATAATTCATTGATTTTTGAACTTTATATCTCATAGATTTAAATGATGCTCCGTCTACGGAAATTAAATTTACTTGATGTATTTTTATTTTTGCTTTTTCTAAACAATATTTTATTGATTTATGTGGAAAAAATAACTGAGACGATTTAATTCTATTAAACCTTTCTTCCTCAACAGCAGCAACTACTTTATTATTTTTAATTATACAAGCAGATGAGTCATGAGAAAAACCATTGAAAGAAACATGTATTCCTAGAATTATCATATTTTAATTTATTTCTTAAAAACAACATAATGGAGTAAATTTCCCCAGCTTTTGCTAATTTTTTTAGTCTTAATATAGTAATTTATAATTTTTTCTGAATTATTTTCATTATTGTTAAGTAAACTTGTTATATTTTTTAACTCTCTAGAATATTGGCTTAGTCCATTTATTGATAAAAATTTATAAAAATTTTTTGGAATATTAATTTTAACAATATGTCTATTATTGACTAAACATTTATTCATTCTTTTTGTTAAATGTTCTATTTTTAATAACAGATGATTATTTATAGTTTTTTTGTTTATTATCTTATGACCAACGAAAAAGTTTAAATAGTTTTTTTTCCATTCTAATAATACTTTTTCATTATAATTAGAATACTTTAAATCTTTTTTTTCTACGTCTTTATACCATTTAAAAAAATTTAGGTTGTTAAACACTGGAGAATTTGAATAGCATTTTAATTGTTGTGAATTTGCTAATATGATTAATTCTTTTAAACTCCATGTCTTTGAAGCATAGGGATTTACTAACTGATCTTTCCACCATGATTGGAAATTTCTTGACTTATTTAGTTTATTAAACTCTTTACCAAATAACTTTAAAGCTATTGCATAGCCTTTTTTACTATTAACATCTATTTTTTGTTTATTACATATATTAATTAAAATAAATGATTTTAAATATTCAAAAAAACCCCCAAATACATCATCAAAATTGAGTATAAATAAACCTCCATCATTCAAAAATTTTGAAATTTTTTTGAAATAATAATTTCTATTATTTAAAGTATTCAAAAATCCTTCTGTAATAATAATATCGTATTTTTTTTTAAATCTAAAATCCTCTATCTTTTTTTTTGATAACATTTTTAATTTTTTTAATTTTTTTACTCTTTGAAAATTTTTTTTAATTAATTGATGAATTCTTAGATGTGGCTCAACAAGATATAAATTAGCTCCATATTTTGCTAACAAGCATGCATTTTCTCCTCCATTACATCCAAATTCTAGTATGTCTTTGTTTTGTAAAAAATGAAGATTTATATTTAAATGATTATCTAATAAATTTATTCTTTTTTTGAAATGGTTATTAATATTATTTATGTTTGAGAATTTTATTGGGACTGGATTAAATTTGTTTTCTTTATAATACTTTAGTACACTCATTTTTTATAGAAATTATTAACTGTTTTAATAACATAACTGACATCACTATTTGAAATCTTATCATTTATAGGAAGACTTATAATTTTCTTTATTAATTTTTTTGAATTAACTAGATTTTTATTTTTAAATTTCTTATAAGCTCTTTGATCACTGACTAATAAAGGATGTTTTACTCTAGCTTCTATTCCCTTATCATTTAAATATTTTAATAATTTATTCCTATTTTTAACAAGCACGGTGTAAGTATAAAAAGTATCTGAGCAATTTTTTTGCTCTTTTGGTTTTTGTATATTTGTTGATAAACCTTTATTATATAAATTGGCGATTTCTTTTCTTCTTTTAATTGACAAATTAAGATTATTTAAAAACTCTAAGATAAATGATGCTTGGATCGTATCAATTTTAAAATTTAAACTTGGATAATGACAATCTTCTTTATTTAATGTTCCTGCATATCTTAGAATTTTTATTTTTTCAAAAATTTTTTTATTATTAGTAACTATTGCACCTGCCTCGCCGAGACTTGGTAAAATTTTCATTGGATTAAAACTAAAACAAGAAACATCAGCGAAAGAACCACTGCGTTTTCCATGTCTCATCGACCCAAAAGATTGGGCAGCGTCTTCTATTACTTTTAAGTTATATTTTTTGGCAATCGAAAGTATTTTTTCAACATTGGCAATTTTACCTGTATAGTTCACGTATAATATAGCTTTTGTTTTTTTTGTTATTGAAGCTTCTATTTTGTTTTCATCTATATTTAGATCATCTTTAACATCTACAAAAACTGGTTTAGCATTATTTAAGACAATTGAATTGGTGCTTGATACCCATGTCATTGGAGATGTTATAATCTCATCTCCTTTTGATAAATTTAAAGCTTTAACAGCTAAATAAATTGCATCTGTTCCTGAAGCTGTACCCAAACAGTATTTACGTCCACAATATTTTGATATTTTTTTTTCTAAATCATGCACCTCTGGTCCAAGAATAAATTGACCATGTTTTAAGATTTTTTCAAATCTTTTAATTATATTTTTTCTTAATTGATTTTTATTAAACTCTAAATTTACAAATCTAACTTTTTTCATATATTTTTTTCTTTAAATTTTTTTTAAATTTTTCTATTTGATTTGGATCTCTTGGACACCATTGTGGAAATATGCAATTTGTTTTTCTGTTAAATTTACCTGATTTATACTCATGATAAATAACTTTCTTAGAAATTGGAATAGTAACATGAAACATATTAGAGGGAGTTTTATAAATGTTATTTTTTTTTAATAAATATGTGTTTTTAATTTTTCCAATATCACTAAAAATCACAACTCCTAATTTCCCGGAGATTACATTATACGTATCATATCCTTTATGGTGTTTATGCGGTTTGTAAAAGTTATTATCATGTTGTATTAAAACCATATCTTGTAATTTATCTTTGTAGTTTTTATGTAAACATACTCTGGTATCTTGATTAAATTCTTTAGAAAAATAATTAAGAAATTCAATTATTAATTTTAAATTAATTTTAAAATTTTTTTTTTTTAAATAAAATGATCTTGTTCTTCCCTTTTTATCCTCATTAAAAATTTCAGAGTATTTTTTAATCATTTTCATAAATATAGTTTTTTTAAATTATATTTAAATTTTGAAGGCTTAAAATTAGCTGCTAGCAGTTTATTTATATTCATAGAAACATCTTTTGGAACTTTTTTAGGAACATTTTGTTTAATTAAATCATATTTTTTTATTTTTTTTAATTTAAGAAATATTTCTAAACATTGTAGTCTAGAAAATCTTTCTAAACCTCCAAAATTATAGAGGCCATATTTTTTCAATCTCTGTGAGAAAATTAAGAATCTATATATATCACCTGAATAAATTGGTGAAAAAAATTGATCTTGATAACATTTAAATTTAATTTTTTTTTGTTTTAAAATTTTATTCCAATTATTCACAAAACTATTATCTTCAAGAATATTTGAATAAGTTTTAGCGAGTCTTAAAATAAAAAATTTTTTTGCTTTTTTTAAAATATATTTTTCAACACTTAACTTCTGTTTGGCATATAGGTTGACTGGTGAAACTTTACTTCTTTCAGAGCTAAATTTATTTTTTCCAGGATAAACCCACTCAGTGGAAAAAAATACAAAAGGTATATCATGAAATATAAGGTCATCTATCATTATTTTATTTAATTCAATGTTTGTAAAATTTGAGAATTTTTTATTTTTTATACATTCTTCATTCTTTGAAATGCCTTGCAATAGCACAACTACTGAAATTTTTTTAAGATCAAAAAATTCAGATATTTTTTTTTTTGATGGGTCAAACTGAATAAGTTTTTTTTTTTTATTTTTAAAATAAGTTCCTAAAAACTTTTTTTTTTTATCTAATTTCAGAAGTGACTTTCCTATACTACTTGAAGCACCAATAACTAAAATTTTTTTACTTGAAATAGATGAACTCATAATCTCCATTATAACCAGTTTTTTTAAACAACCATTTCCATTCATCTGGTCTTAAAAAAGTCTCACAGGTTAATGCCCAGCATTGTAAATTAAAAAGCTCCCTGTCATTTCTATAACTCTCAACCATTAAATATTTTTTTTTCGCAACTCTATTTAGCTCTTTAATTGATTTTTCAATTTCCAATAAATTAAAATTATGAAATAATCCAAATGATATTGCTAAATCAAATTCATTTGATGCAAATGGAAGTTTTTTTCTTGCATCTAAATTTAAAATTTTTGATTTAATATTTTTAGGCGAATCATTTATCGCATGTTTGGAAATTTCTAACCCCTTAACTGTAATTGATGGCAATAAATTTAATATCTCATATAGCAAATAACCCTTTCCACATCCTAGATCCAAAATTTTTGATTTTGAATTTAATTTAAAAGCTTTAATTATTTTTTTAGCTATAAAACTTAATCTTCCAGGTATAAATTTATATCCTCCATATCCATATTTCCTGTCTCCATCCCAATATTCTTTACCGTACTTTTTTGCGACATTCATACATTC
>MDSZ01122473.1_pt1 | contig 11945 bp, 1 predicted proteins | sample 811201 | NCBI WGS metagenome assembly MDSZ01 (sample SAMN05326647, study PRJNA326480) | marine metagenome | isolation source: seawater | place: Indian Ocean: North | collected 2010 | reverse complement strand
TGAATAAATTTAACTGTCATCTTAGAATAAAACCCTAAGTCACTACCCTTTATAAAAAATACATAATTTGCATCAGAAGTTGTAGGTTCAATATGTAACTGTATGTTATTAACTCCTGGAGTAATAGATAATAAGGGAGAAAACTCTCGATTTCTAACAATTTTAATACCTTCTATCTCAAATTGATCATATTTATCTTTCCATGAATCTAAAATAATTAATTTAACTTTCCCATCTCTATCATTAAAAAAAATCAGTGGTGTAACCTGATATTGAATTTTTGAAAGATAATTTAATAAATCATTAGAAAACATGTAATGATCAGCTGAAAATTCATAAGATACCATCCCATCATCTTTAACATCTCTATAATGTGGTAAATGATTTAACATTTCATCAATTAAATTCATTTTTACAGAATATTGTACTGGAACCTCAACCTGTATCTTTCCATCCTTTGAACCAGTTACATTAAGATCCATTTCTCCTATAAAAATATCATATGGATTGCCTAAGATGTCATCAAAAGCCTTTAAAAGAATTTCTGTATTTTTTTCATAACCTAAAGCTTGTTTGTTTATTTCTCTTAAATCAAACTCTCTATAATACCTGTTACCAAACTGACCTCTATCTAAATCAATTTTTTTCAATTTATTATAAGTATCATAATAAAATTCTAACTCGTCTAATGCAGTAACAATATTCTTTTCTATAACATGTAATGAATTTTGATTATCTATTGTATTTATATCTTTTGATTGATTCTGAATAGAATTATCAATATCATAAACATAATCATAATATGAAACTGGTATAGAAACAAAAGGCCTCAATAAATCATGAACTCTATCTACAAAAGCCTTTTCAATATAACCAAAATCTTTAAAAGGTATTTCTAATTGATCAGATGCAATATTCATCCAATTTTCATAATCAATTAATTCGTAAATAATTGTAATTTTCTCATCATCAACTGTAAAACTACCTAAAATAATAAAATTATCTGAAATTGTAATATTAGAGTTTTTAGTATTGTTTAAATATGGCCTAATATTACCAGCATATTGGATAGAAATATTATCAAACTTTGAATATTCACTTATAATAAAATTAGGAAGGTCTCTAGTTAAATTATTATATCTTAAATTTTTATCTAGGTTATCAAATTCCATTACGTGAATATCTATGCTTTTCTCATTACATAATGCAACGCTCAAAAAGACTAATATTATAAAAGAAAACTTTTTTGTTTTGAATATCATATTAAAGATAATTATTTAATTAATTTGTTTACTTTACAAATTAGAAATAAAATTACTTTAATAAAATCATTTTTTGAACAGAATTATAACTACCTGAAGTCATATTAACAAAATATACCCCTGAAGACAAACTAGTCGCATCCCAAATTAACTCATGATAACCTGCATTAATCATCTGATTATGTAACACATCTACTTGCTGACCTTTTATATCATAGATTATAATTGAGAGATGACTTCGTTCAGGAATAGAAAAGTTTATAGTCGATAAAGGATTAAATGGATTTGGATATGGTTTTTCTAAATTATATACTTGCGGATTATTAATAATTGCAGATAGTTCTTCTAAATGAAATATATTATTATTTTCCCATTCAGGTACTAATTCAGCATCAAGCTCATAAAATTTATTCATTGATAAATCATAAAATTTAAATGAGGGGATACTTCCTTCTTCACAATATCCTTGTGTCTTTAAATTACCATCATTACCCATCACAGGAATATCTGTATATGTACCATTCCATTCTCTAGATCCTACCAATATATTATTACAATATGATAATAACCAATCTCCATCACTAACTATAGTTTCACTAATATTCAGGTTCTCAACAAAATAAAATGCCTGCTTTGTTGATTGATTAAAATTAAATATTTCAGGTTCGAACATATTTGATTCCAGATAATCTAACTTAGTAAAATTATTATCAAGCTCCCAGCTATAATCAAAAGTATCTTCAGATAATAACCAATAACCTTTTCTTTGCTCTAAATATGCCAAACTACCCACCCAAAACTCAGGTGCAATTTGACTTGCTGCAACACCGGCTCCAATAAGACCCGTAATATTAAATTCAATTTCATCAGGAAATGCATTAGTTATAGCCATCCCATCAGATCCTATGTAGGATATTAAATTTGCACCTTCTTGTATATGATACATAGTAGTTATATCTGGTGGAGGAGCAGTAACCTCAAATTCATATTGTGCATTATCCTCTCCGCCAACTAATAACCAATAACCATCTGTTAATTCTATATTTAATAAACTACCCACCCATAATCCTGGAGCTATTTGACTAGCTGCAACACCCTCTCCAATAAGACCTACCGCAAAATCATTAGCTGGTTCAAGCACATTAGATACACTATTATCAGCAGGCACACCATAAAAACTAATTAGATTAGAACCTTCTGAGACATTATATGTAGTTGTAAGTTCTGTAGTTTGTTCAATATAAATTGAAAATTCCTGCATTGCTGGAGGTGCATTGTCTTCACCATCATCTGAAACTATTAATAAAATTGGACCATATGTGCCTTCTTCATTAGGTAGCCAGGAAATAATTCTGTCATCATTAATTGACATTCCTATTGGAGCGCCATAAATTGAAATATTAAAATCATTATCATCTGGATCTTCAATAATAACTTCATAAGAATACATTACATTTGTCTGTCCAAATAATGGTGGCTCAGAAATAATTATTGGAGCATCATTAACTGATGTAACTGTAACAATAAAAGAAACTAAATCTGCAATAGTACCATCTTCTCCACCATCTGAAACTTGCACTATAATAGTTCCTGAAGTTAATATTCCTTCAAGTGGTGTCCATGCAATCAATCCGGTATTAGAAATTTCCATACTATCAGGTCCCATAAAAATATTATATGTCCATTCATCATCATCTGGATCTTCAACTTCAATTTGATAATTCCATAATATATCTTCAGTTGCAAATAATAAATCAGGATTAATTTGTACTATACTTGGAGGATCATTTACAGGTGTTACTAAAACCTCAAAAAATTGATTTATAGGTAAAACACCATTTTCTAATCCATCACTAACAATTAACTCTACATTGCCAGATGTAAGGATACCTTCAAGTGGGGTCCATGATATCAAACCAAACTCATCAACTTCCATACCAATTGGAGCATTTGATAAACTAAAATTCAAAATACTATCATCAGGATCACTTGCTATAACTTGATATGTCCATAAAATATCCTCAATTGCATTTAAGGAATCAATTGAGATAATTTCCATTTCTGGTGCATCATTAATTGGCGTTACATCAATAACAAACTGTTGCTGTGCAGGCATTGAATTATCTTCTCCACCATCTAATACATTGACAATAACTGTATCTGACGATAGAACACCATTTATTGGTACCCATTGAATCAACCCAAGATTACTAATTGACATATTTAATGGTGATTCTAACAGCTCATATGTAAATTCTGTGTCATCAGGATCAGATACAATAACTTGATATGCATATTCAAGATCTTCAATAGCTGATGTATTTGGAATACTAATAATTATTGGTGAATCATTAACAGGCATAACATCAATGACAAATGTTTGTATATCTGGTGAAGATAGATTTTCTCCTCCATCTACTACCTTAACAATTACAGGTCCCGAACTTAAGACTCCTTCTAATGGGGTCCATTCTATTAAGCCAACCTGATTAATTGTCATACCTAATGGATATGAATATAAAGAAAAAGTAAATTCTGTATCATCAGGGTCCTGTATCTCAAGTTGATATTCATACAATATATCCTCAATTGCCTGTAAATTTGGATTAGAAATAATTACTGGTGAGTCATTAATAGTTTCTACAGTTATTGAGTAAATTTGAGTACTTGATATTGAATTATCTTCTCCACCATCAAATACAGAAATTGAAATTTCACCAGATTCAAATACTCCTTCAAGTGGTAACCAGGATACTACACCATTTTCAGATATACTCATACCTTCTGGGCCTTGATTTAAAACAAAATCAAATTCTGTATCATCAGGATCCAATACTAAAACCTCATAATTATAAACAATATCTTCATATGCAATTAATTCTGGATTTGAAATAATAATTGGAGAATCATTTACAGGTGTAACAAAAATAGCGAATTGTTGCTGATCTGAAAAAGAGTTTTCCAATAATCCATCATATACATTAAGCGTAACTAAACCAGATGAAAGCTCTCCTTCTAATGGAGTCCACGTTAAATAACCCTCAGAATTAATAACCATATTAGAAGGCTGATTGATTAATTCAAAAATAAAATTGTCATTATCTGGATCAATTACTTCTACTTGATAAAAATACTGAATATCCTCTGTAGCCAACAATAATGGTGTAGAAATAATTTGAGGAGCATCATTAATAGGAATAACATTAATACTAATTTCTTGATAATCCATTAATGCATCAGGATTTTCACCATCTTTAACCGTTACTGTAAATATACCAGAAGACAATACCCCTTCAAGTGGTACCCAAGAAATATGTCCAGTATCATCAATCGTCATATCTTCAGGCTGATTATTTAATATATAAACAAAACTATCATCATCTACATCTGATACTATAACTTGATAATTATATAAAGAATCTTCATATGCTGTAGTTGAAGCTATTGATGTTATAATTGGAGGGTCATTAACAGGAAGCACCTCTATGTTTAAATTTTGTACTGTAGTATCCTGATAATCTGAAATGAGCAATGTAATCAAATCAGATCCAAAATAATTTTGATTAGATTCAATATTAATTACATTATGATTTAAAGTTATCTGAAGATTTGAATTATCATAGATATAGCTATATCTAATTGAATCATTTTCTTGATCATATGCCTGAAGAATAACAAATGTATCTTTATCTTCTTCGAATGAAATTAATCCTGGATCAATAATCTCGGGCGAATCATTAACAGGATTAATTGATACAGGAACTTCTATATTTATCAAAGGAGAATTCCCATCGGTTATACCAATCAATATATTAAAATTACCATACTTATTTTCAAGAGGGTCTAACGAAATAATTCTCTCAATATTAGATAAAGCCGATACTGGCTCAATATAAATATTATCATTAGGTATGATATCTAAATTAAAATTATTAACAGATACTATTATTTCATCACTATCAAAATCAATAGGTGTTAAAACTATTTCAAAATTTTCAGAATCTTCATTGATTGATAATGGATAAGTAATCGCATCTATATATGGTACATCATTTATATTATTTATATTGATATTAAATTCCATAGGATCTGAATAAGCTATTCCATCATATGCTATCAATCTTACAGTTGAAGTTCCAAAATAATTTTCTTCACCATGAATAGATAATACACTATCTTGAATTTCTATAGATAAAATATCTGGATTTGATAGTATTTCTAATGAGTAAGAAAATTCAGTATCTCCATCAACATCAAAAGCAGTAATTGGAATTTGGATACTACCTTCTTCATCAAAATTTATATCATTGAATTGAGATAGAAATGGAGGATCATTTAATGGGACTATATCAAGAGTAAAATTCTCAACTATAGGTGATAATATCTCGCCATCTGTTAACTCAATAGTAAAAAGCACATCTCCATTATAATCTGTTAAAGGCTCTACCATCAAAATAACTTCATTTATATCATTTGCATTATCTAATATAGCATAATAACTAAAATTTTGATCATTATTTGAAGAAAAACTAATACCAGATTCATCTATTGGACCATCTTCATCATCTACATAAAAAGTGATACTAATAGAATCATCTTCATTGACAGATTGATTATTTATTGATGAAATTGTGGGTTGATCATTAATTCCATAAATAGCAATATTTACCTGAGATACTTCCGACCATTCATCTGAAGTTGGGTTGTATATTTGATATGTAAAAGAGTCAATTACAGAGTCATTAGAGCCACCAATACTAGGTGCTTCATATTGCCCAGTAAAATTAACAATAGTTCCTTCAGTACCACTTGCATCAGATACTTCTAAAATCATATTTAAAGTATCAATTTCTCCAAATGTAGGATACTCAACTATTCTAAAATCTACATTAATACCATCTAATGGAAATGGAGAAAAAATATTAGAACCAATCAAAGAAAATTCTGATACTGCTTTTTCTGAAGCATTGATATCTTGGTCATAAGAAAGCGTTGTTGAACGATTACCATAGTCTCTTCCAGATGGAATTGAAAAGTAAGCCAATGCATAACTTGATTCAGATAAAAGATCTTTTGCTTTGTATAAAATATAATCAAATTGATAAGGGTCTGAATTTTCATAATGAAATAAATTATTACCTAGAGATGTAATTGAACCACCCAAAAAGCATAATCCATTACCATTATTACTTGGTAAAAATTCAATATCTAATTCATCATTATCTACATCATTAATAAATGGAGATAAATCAAAATTATAACCTGTTGGAATAACATTTTCAAAATCAGCTCTGGAAACTACTGGAATATCGTTAATTGAATTAATATTTATTGTAACAGTAGCAATATTTGAAACAGCAAGTAAGTCATCTTTAACAAAAAATGTAAAATAATCAATTCCATCAAAATCATTATTCGGAGAATATGTTATATTAGGTAAAGAACCTGATAAAGTTCCATTATCAGGATTCTGATCAATGAAAAACACTATATCTGATTGCTCAGGGTCAAATCCAAACAATTCAATATCAACAGATGAATCCTCATCAACTAGATATTCAGCGTTATAAGAAATTGGGGCATCATTAACTTCATTTATAACTATATGAACTGGAGTAGGATAAGAATAAAACAATTCAGGAGTAGATACTTCTTTAGCTTGTAGAAGCATCACATCATGACCGATATAATCCTCATTTGGAGTATATACATATTGTGAGTCTTCATATTCAAAAACTCCATTAAATGGACCTGATAAAAGTTCAACGACTATATCATCATCATCAGGATCACCTAAGTTTAATGGTAAAATAGTTTCAGTATCTTCATCTATTGAAAACCATTCACCAACTAAAAAAGGTGGGTCATTTATTGGTAAAACCTCAATTGTAACTAATGACTCTTGAGAATAGAGTTCTCCATCACTTACTCTATAAGCAAAAGAGTCTAGTCCAAAAAAGTTTGCATTTGGATAATATTCTACAGAACCTATAGAGCGTAAAATATCACTCAACTCACCATTTTCAGGCAAACTAGTAATTTCAAATGAAACATCACTTGATTCAACATCTGTTCCAATAACTGTGATAATCATTGATTGATCTTCATTTGTCATCAAATTTAATGAAATTGATTGTGGTTCATCATTTACTTCAATCATTTCAATTTCGACTCGAATTGGGGAAGTATAGAATAATCCATCATATGCAACATAATAGAAAAAATCAGGTCCAACATAATTTTCATTAGGAGTATATATAAAATCAATACCATCAATTACCAAGCTTCCATTTGATGGGTCCAAAGTAACAAAAATAGTTAAAGGATCATCTGTAGGATCATATACATCTAAAGTTGAAAATAATGTATCATCTTCCAAGGTAGATAAGAATTGATCAGAAGCAACAGGCTTATTGCATGATGAGCCATCTCCATCACATACATCACACTCATCTAGTTCAGCATCACCAAAACAAATATTATTACAATCTAAGTCTAAATTTTGTCCTCCACAAATATCACAATCATCAGTATCATTAGTTTGACAATTTGGCTCTAGATCATCATTATTTTCAACCCATCCATCCTCTAATTCAGATAAGCAAAACTCTATACCTTCTCCATATCCAAGTCCATCATTATCTATATCTAAATAATATATTTGAGGAGCTAATTCAAAACATCCACATCCAACATCATTCAAACCAGGCTCAAGACCAGTTTCACCACCTGAACAGGTACCGCAATAATCAATACTTGCTTCTCCAAAACAATCTTCGTTACAATCCAAATCAATATTGGGAATATGGTTTGTCGTACCAGCTGAACAAATACTGCAATCATCTAAATATGCTTCACCAAAACAAACTCCTGCACAATCAGCATCTGGACCAATTACAAAACCATCTAATTCTTGATTTTCTCCAAAACAGATTCCACATACATCTTGGTCACTATTACCGATATGCCCTGAAGTTCCACCTGAACATATTTCACAATCATCAACAATAGCACTGCCAAAGCAAACTCCTGCACAATCAGCATCTGGACCAGTTATAAAACCATCTTCCTCTTGATTCTCACCAAAACAAACATCACAAGCATCTAAATCTTCATTATATTCTTTACCACTATTTCCACCCGTACATTCTCCACACCAATCAATAACTGCCTCTCCAAAACAATCTCCATTGCAATCTAAATTAATATTGGGAATATTATTAGTAGTACCATCAGAACATATATTACAATCATCTATATATGCTTCTCCAAAGCAAACTCCTGCACAATCAGCATCTGGACCAGTTATAAAGCCATCTTCCTCCTCATTCTCACCAAAACAAATACTACAACTATCAATATCACTATTAGCTATATGACCAGATGATCCACCAGAACACACATCACAACTATCTAAAAAAGCTTCACCAAAACACACCCCTGCACAATCAGCATCTGGACCAGTTACAAAACCATCTTCTTCTTCATTTTCACCAAAGCAAATTCCACAAGCATCTAAATCATTATTAGGAATATTATCAGTTTCACCTCCTGAACAGATTCCACAATCATCTATAATAGCTTCACCAAAACATAATCCATTACAATCTACATCAGGCCCAATTAGTACTCCATTTTGTTCTTCATTTTCACCAAAACAAATTCCACAAGCATCTAAATCATCATTAGGAATATTATCAGTTTCACCTCCTGAACAGATTCCACAATCATCTATAATAGCTTCACCAAAACATAATCCAAAACAATCAATATCTATATTTGCTTCATGTCCAGTTTCACCTCCTGAACATACACCACAATCATCAATAAATGCATTACCATCACAACTTCCTTCACAATCCTTTGCAAAATCAACTTCTAAACCAGTTGAACCACCAACACAATAGCCACAAGAATCTATAAATGCTTCTCCATTTATTACTCCTGCACAATCTTCCTGACAAGGTTCTAATCCAGTGGAGCCTCCAACACAAACATCACAATTATCTAAAAATGCATCACCAAAACAAACTCCTACACAATCTAAATCACTATTCGGGATATGGTTCGAATTTCCACCTGAACATATTTCACAATCATCTAAAAATGCATACCCAAAACAATCTCCGTAGCAATCTTTATCATCATTAGGATCAATACCTGTATTCCCACCTGAACATACTTCACAATCATCTACTATAGCGGTACCATAACAAACACCATTACAATCTTTGGAATAATTTTCTTCAAAGCCTGTTAAGCCACCAGAACAATCACTGCATTCATCTATAATTGCATCACCAAAACAATCCCCGTTACAATCTTTATTACTATCAGGATCAATCCCTTCTTCTACACAAACATCACAATTATCAATAAATGCCGTACCAAAACATTCTCCATTACAGTCTTTCAAATAATTAAATTCTAATCCTGTACCACCTCCAGTACATATATTACAGTCATCTATAATTGCATCACCAAAACATTCTTCATTACAATCATAATCACTATTAGCCTCATGATCAGTCTCTCCACCTGAACATATACCACAATCATCTATAAAAGCTGTACCATTTGGAGTCCCATAACAATCTAATGGAACATCTATATTCTCAATATTAAATAATAATTCAGCACCCCAACCAGAATATTCATCACCTAAAGCAGGTACTACACTAGATGATATAGTAAGCAAGTATTGATCTTCAGAACTATCATAAATTTGAAATGTAGGATAATCACCATCAATACAATACCCATTAGTCCATTGAGAACCATCATTACCCATAGCAGGTATCTCTGTCCAACTACCTTGCCAAAAATTTGAACCAACACAAACATTATTGCAGAAGGCACCTATCATATCATTGGGCTCTAGATTTTCTTCACCAATTTTTGCTGATTCTATAAAATAGAATGCCTGCATTGAAGACTGATTATAATTAAATAAATCTTGAGTATAACCAAATACTAAAAATGCAAAAACAAACAATATATTTTTAAATTTTATCATCATATATACTTTAATATAAAATAATTTATAATCATTTAACATGATTTTATGTTAGTAAAATCACATATATCAATGATTAATACCTAAAAAATCTTTCTTTCTAATATAGAAATTATAAAATCAAAACTATTATAACAATAAAAAGCTACAGTATAAAAGTTTAAGTGATGAAAATCACTTTTAAAAAAAAAGGGAGAATTCTTAAAGAAATCTCCCCTTTTATTATTTTTATATTTTTTATTATTTTACTAAAAGAATTTTCTTTGTATACCTATTATTATTTGCAACCATTCTTACAAAATATAAACCACTTGTATATTCCTGAGCATTCCAATCAATAAAATATTGTCCTTTTGAATATCTACTATTATCGATCAATGTTTCTACAAGCCTTCCCGATATATCTATAACTTCTAAAGATACAAATGAATCAGAAGCAATATAATAACTTATTCTTGTTGAAGGATTGAATGGATTAGGATATGGTTCCATCAATGCAAAGTCATCTGGAACATCAATTACTAATTCTAATTCATTTATTGTAAAGATACCATTATTATTCCAAGATTCATAATTACCTTCTAACGAATATGTTTTACTATTAAATGAATCATACAATTTAAATTCTGGTCTTTGACCATCTATACAATAACCTGCTGAATATTCATTACCATCATTCCCCATAACTGGAACATCTGTATAGCTTCCAGACCAAGTCCTCGATCCAGCTAAGTTTCCATTGCAATAAGACAATATATCAAAATCATTTATTACAATATCATTTAAATTTATATTTTCAATAAAATAAAATGATTGATTCATGGATTGTTTGTAGTCAAAATTATTATTACTTGTTTGAATTTTATCAGATTTTATCATTGATACATTATCCAAATTAAAGCTAAAATCATCAATACTTTCTTCTAGATTGACCCAATATCCACTTCCACCTGACCAACTAGATAAACTTCCAACCCAGAAAAACGGACTAACCTGTTGAGCTGCAACACCTTCTCCAATAACACCATTAAAAATTGATTCAAGAGAATCTGGGATTCCCAATGAAATATCAATCTCCATTTCAAAAGGGAAGCCTATCAAGTTATTTCCTGGGAATAAATCTATTGATGCATTTTCATAATCAACCCCATACCCTACAAGATTTAAATCATCCGATCCACCACACATTATCAACCAATAGCCTTTTGTATATTCAATTTCACTCAAACTACCAACCCAAATACCATCAGAAATTTGTGTAGCTGCCGTGCCTTGGCCAATAACTGAACAAATATTGGTTCCTAAAGATGAGAATACATTACTTATACTTACATCTTCAGGCAAAACTGGGAAACTTACTAAATTAGCACCTGCATTCAAATTCATGTTGTAAGTACTAAAAAAGCTACCTTCTAAATTATCAATAACATAATTAGCATTATTTTGCCATTCAAAATTATTTGAAGCAACAGCTGGATATATATTACCTTCTGAACTATCAAATATTTTAAATGTCGGAACAAACCCAGACTCTAAATAGCCTGAAGTTAAATCCGTGCCATCATTACCCATCGCCGGCACAGCAGTTAACTCTCCTAACCAAGGGATAGAACCAACACAATTATGATTATAAAACACTCCTATCCAATCTTCCATTTCAACCAAAT
>MDSZ01041787.1_pt1 | contig 11946 bp, 10 predicted proteins | sample 811201 | NCBI WGS metagenome assembly MDSZ01 (sample SAMN05326647, study PRJNA326480) | marine metagenome | isolation source: seawater | place: Indian Ocean: North | collected 2010 | reverse complement strand
GCGCCGACCAGGTCCTGATCCAGTGCCAGGCGCCGCGGCATTCGCCCATGCTGGTCGCTTCGGTCAGGCGGAAGCGCGATCCGTCCCAGACATAGGTTTCGCTGCCGCCGCAATCGCCGATGCCGCGGCCCTTGGCAAAGCTCGACAATTCCGACTTTTCCGGCACCCATCCGGCGTTGACCAGCATCGGCTTGGCTTCTTCCTCGCTCCAGCCGGGTTTATAATCGAAGGGCGCGAAATGAAAGGCGCGACGCCCCGCGATGCCGGTGGCGATCACGGGTATGGTCGTGAAATTATAGGCACCGCTGCCACAGGGGACGAGGATCAACGTCTCCGTCCTGGACAGACGATGGAGTTCGGGCGGTTCGGCGTCGCGCATCTCGTCCGTGCAGCCAGTGAACGTGCCAAGAGCGGTTCTTTCCTCCCGCCACAGCGCGATGGGCGCGCCGCCAGTGGGAACCGGCGCGCGCTTGATGATCGGGGCGGGCGGCGCCGCGCGCACGGCGAGCGGGCCGAGCGGCCCTGTCGCGACGAGCGCGGTGCTGGTCCCTGCCCGGCCCTGCCGGGCGTCCATGTAGCGAAGCGCCGCGCCCGACCCGGCGAGCGAGGGCCGGCCCAGAAGGCGGCCGCCGGCCCGCAATTCCATCTGGCTGCCCTGCGCCATGGCGATCGCCAGCGCAGCGGCCTGCGGCCCGCGCACCATGGCGTCGCCATTGCGGCTGCGCGCCGTGGCAAGACGGCGACCATCGATGATGAAACTGACGTCGCCGTCGCCCTTGGCGTCTCGACTGACCCAGACCTCGGCTTCGGCGTCGGGTCCGGCTTCGCGCACGACACCAATCATGACAGGATTGTCCGGCCATTCGCCGCCTTCGGGCAGCAAGGCAACGGCTTCGCAACGATTGCGATTATCGCAGCCGATCGTCCAGTCCTTGTAGGTTTCCAAGGTGCCGGGCGTCGGCGCTTGCGCCGCGCTCATGCCCGACCAGCTCAGGGCCGCCAACGCAGCCGCAAGAAAAGTGTTTGCCCCCATGGCGTTAACCATAGCCTAGTTGAGGCGAAAGAAACAGGGCTTCTGTTACGCTTTCGTCCCGATCGGGCTTAAAGGCTCAACATAAGGCCTGCCAGCGCCGCGCTCATCAGATTGGCGAGGCTGCCAGCGACCAGCGCCTTGATGCCCAGCTTCGCGATCATCGGCCGCTGGTTGGGGGCAAGATTGCCCGTCACCGCCATCTGGATCGCGATGGAACTGAAATTGGCGAAGCCGCACAGGGCAAAGGTGACGATGGCAATGGTGGTGGGCGACAGCGCACCCTGAACCTGACCCAGATTGATGTAGGCGACAAATTCGTTGAGCACGACCTTCGTGCCGAACAGGCCGCCTGCCACCTGCGCTTCGGTCCACGGGATGTTGAGCAGATACATGACCGGGGAGAAGACATAGCCCAGCAGCATCTGGAAGCTGAGATCGGGATAGCCGAACAGCGCGCCGATGCCGCCCAATATGCCGTTGGCGAGCGCCACCAGCGCCACGAAGGCCAGCACCATCGCGCCGACCGCGACGGCGAGCTTGACACCTGTCTGCGCCCCTTGCGCGGCGGCCATGATGATGTTGGCGGGGCGTTCCTCATCATGGGTGGCAGGCGGCATGGGCTCGCCCGGCGTCGTTTCGCTCATAAGCGCGGCCGGGCCGGCGCCGCTCATCCGCGCATCGGGCAGCGGCAGATCATGATGCGACCCCAGCGGCAGTTCGGGTTCGCGTTCAGGCTCATCGGGCATGATGATCTTGGCCATCAGCAAGCCGCCGGGCGCGGCCATGAAGCTGGCGGCAAGCAGATAGTCGATCCGGATTCCCATGGAGGCATAGGCGGCCAGAATGGTGCCGGCGACCCCCGCCATGCCGCTGGTCATCACCGCAAACAGCTGCGCGGGGTTGAGCGCGGCGAGATAAGGGCGGATCACCAGCGGGCTTTCGCTCTGGCCGACGAAGATATTGGCCGCCGCGCACAGGCTTTCGACCTTGGAGACGCCCGTCACCTTTTCAATCGCGCCGCCGACCCAGCGGACGACGAACTGCATGATGCCCAGATAATAGAGGATCGACACCAGACTGGCGAAGAAGATGATGACCGGCAGCGCGGCGATCGCGAAGCTGGCCCCGCCGATATCGGGACGCGCGAGCGGCCCGAAGATGAAATCGGTGCCCGCCTGCGCATAGCCGAGCAGGTTCGACACACCCCGCGACATGCCCGCGATGATCGCGCGGCCAGCCGGTACGTAGAGCACCAGCAGCGCGATCCCCGCCTGCAACAGGAAGGCCGCGCCCACCACGCGCGGACGAATGGCGCGGCGGTTGGATGAAAGGGCGAAGGCGATGGCGAGAATGAGGACGATGCCGGCGAGGCCGATGAGAAGATGCATGAAGCGCTTTCGCGGGAATAGGGCAAACGCCACCGACTATATGGAGAGCGGCGCGCGGAAGCCAGCCTTTTGGACGCTTGCTATGCCGAAGTGGCATCCTCCCCGCCAAAGGCGATCGACAGCCATGAGGTCATCGCGTCCACCGCCAACGGCGTCAGGCGCATGATCCGGCGGCGTTGGCCACGGGGCGACAGACTATGTTCGGCCAGCAGGCCGCGCCGTTCCAATATGCCGACATGGTTGAGCATGACATTCATCGACAGGCGCAGCGTTTCGGTGAGCTGTTCCAGTGTCATCGTGCGATCTTCCAGTTCCGCCTGGAAGAGGGCCAGCAGCAGGTCCCAAGCCGGGTCGGCGAACAGCCCCTGACCAAAGAGCATCGAGCGCGCCCGCCGCGCCTCGACATAGCGCGCGAGCATGGTGAAGCCATCGCCATCCTGCCCGTCGAGAACCGGTGGTTCTTCCTGCAACGCATGAAAACGGGTGAGGCAGCGTTGCAGCGCGACCACCAGATCGACGGCCTGCTGGCTGGGCATCGCGCGTTCAGGCGGCATATGCGCGGTCATGGCGGGCCTTTCGGTCGAGTTCGATGCCGATGATGGTGAAAAGCAGGAGCGGGATGACCCAGACCGTGCTGAGGCCGGCGTAGATGCGGTCGGAAAAATTGCTGAGAAGCAGCGTCACACAGTGGGTGAGCACCGTCAGAAGCTGACTGGCTGCGGCCCAGATCGGCCAATAGCAGGTCGCCCGGAGCATCAGCCACACCAGGCCAGCCAGCAACAATATGTCGACCATGGCCAACCAGAATTGCGTGGCATGCCAGGATCCGGCCAACTGTGCCGGAATGGTGAGCACCACGCTGGAAAGGAACAATCCGACAAACCATCGCCCTTCCCGGCCGCCAAATATGGCCGCGAAGAGGCAGGCCATCACGGTCAGGAGCCAAAAGGAAGCCGCCAGCATTCGAATCTCCGTTTGTGAGAGGGGTCAAACATCCGGTCGAACGCCAGCGACTTCCCGCCCGGTCAGGCGACCAGGGTCAGGTGATGCGCGGTTTCGCGCTTGTCTTCTTCCTGCTCGAGGCCGATCGGGCAACCGACGGACGTCACGGGAATGGCGCTATGTTCAAGGCAGCGGGTGAGCAGTGCGGTGGCGCGGATCATGTCTCCGCGGCCCTCGATGATCTTGGTCGCGCTTTCGTGAATCTGCTTAAGAATGCGCTGACTTTCGCTCGCCGTGAGGCCTGACCCCTGGGAAGCGGCAAGAAAGGCAGTGGTCAGTTGGGCGGCATCGACAAGCGCGGTATCCAGCGCAGCGAAGGCCTGACGGGTCTGGGCGGCGACAGCCTGTGTCTTGACGGGGTCGAGGTTCAGCACAAGTCTTCTCCTTCGCACACGCCAAGTGAAGCGGTGCGTTCTATCAGCAGGGCATTTCAGGAAAGATCAGGCCAACAGCCGGAACGCTCCGGCGAGCAACAGCAGCAAAGCGACGACGCCGACCCCGGTCAAAATAGCGGCCCGGACCATCGCCAATATGCGGCCATCGATACTCAGTTCATTGGTCGATCCCCCTAGCGGCGGGCCGAAGGCGAGGATGCGTCGCAAGAGCGTTCTGGGCTGCTGCTCATCATCCGGCCTGTCCGGCTGAGCACTGGATGACGCAGGTTCGGGATCGGAGGCAAGCGGTTGCGATTGATATATCAATGGCTGATATGTGCCGTTCTGGGGCGATGGTTGTTCAGCCGAAACGAAAAGGCGCGCCGCTTCCTTGCGCGAAGGCACGTTGAATTTGCGCAAACTGGTGCGCACGCGCTGATCGACCGTATGCTCGGACACATGCAGCTGCCGCGCGATTTCCTTGGAGTTGAAGCCCTGCGCGACAAGGCGCAGACACTGCTTTTCTCCCTCGCTCAAGGCTGGCAGGGTCTCCGCCACTCCGTCTTTCCTCCTGCGTGCGGCCATGGTGCCCAACGATCATTGGCGATCATAGCACCCGTCACGCAACTTGCTTGCAAAAGCATCGGTTACGATTCGGTTCGCTCTAGGGCGCAAAGATGACATGACAGGGCAAGCGGACGCAAATGCGCGCGGCCATGCGTCCCCTGACCTGTCCCATTTTGAGTCGCGCCGTAAAAATGAAGGGGCCGGCACTTTGCGGCGCCGGCCCCTTCGAAAATCAATCGCTGATCAGGCGGCCGCCTTCGCCCGGCTCATGCGCTTGCGCTCATTGGGATCGAGATAGCGCTTGCGCAGGCGGATGGTCTTGGGCGTCACTTCGACCATTTCATCATCGTCGATATAGGCGATGGCCTGTTCCAGCGTCATCTTCTTGGGCGGGGTCAGGCGGATCGAGTCATCCTTGCCGCTGGCGCGGAAGTTGGTGAGCGCCTTCGACTTCATCGGGTTGACTTCAAGATCTTCGGGCTTGGCGTTCTCGCCGATGATCATGCCTTCATAGAGGGCTTCGCCCACGCCCACGAACAGGATGCCGCGTTCTTCCAGCGGACCCAGGGCATAGGCATTGGCTTCGCCTGCGCCGTTCGAAATGAGGACGCCGTTCTTGCGCCCTTCGATCTTGCCCTTGTGCGGGCCATATTTTTCGAACAGCCGGTTCATGATGCCCGTGCCGCGCGTGTCGGACAGGAATTCGCCATGATAGCCGATCAGGCCGCGCGACGGCGCAGAGAAGGTAATGCGGGTCTTGCCGCCGCCCGAGGGGCGCATGTCGGTCATTTCCGCCTTGCGGATGTTCATCTTGTCGACGACCGTGCCGGAAAATTCATCGTCCACGTCGATGACGACGGTTTCATACGGTTCGGTCTTGCCGCCGTTTTCGTCTTCGCCAAACAGCACGCGGGGACGGCTGATCCCTAGTTCGAACCCTTCGCGACGCATGGTTTCGATGAGAACGCCCAGCTGAAGTTCGCCACGGCCGGCGACTTCGAAACTGTCCTTGTCTTCCGATTCGGTGACCTTGATCGCGACGTTGGATTCCGCTTCGCGGGCCAGGCGATCGCGGATCATGCGGCTCGTCACCTTGCTGCCCTCACGACCGGCCATCGGCGAATCATTGACGGCAAAGCGCATCGACAGCGTCGGCGGGTCGATCGGCTGCGCCTTGATCGGCGCGCTGACCTGCGGGTCGGCGATGGTGTTGGCGACGGTCGCGACGGTGAGGCCAGCCAGCGAGATGATGTCGCCCGCCTTCGCCTCGTCCACCGGCACGCGGTCCAGGCCGCGGAAGGACAGGATTTTCGACGCGCGGCCGGTTTCGATCACGTTACCGTCCACATCGAGCGCGTGGATCGGCTGGTTGACCTTGAGCGTGCCCGACTGGACGCGGCCGGTCAGGATGCGACCCAGGAAATTGTCGCGGTCGAGCAGCGTCACGAGGAAGCTGAACGGCGCATCCTCGTCCAGCGCCGGCGGCGGCACATGATCGACGATCTTCTGGAACATCGGCTCCAGCGTGCCTTCGCGGCGCTGCGGGTCTTCGCTGGCATAGCCGTTGCGGCCCGATGCGTAGAGGACCGGGAAGTCGAGCTGTTCGTCATTGGCGTCAAGCGTCACGAACAGGTCGAATACTTCGTCCAGCACTTCCTGGATGCGCTCGTCGGGGCGGTCCACCTTGTTGACGACGACGATGGGCTTCAAGCCCAGCGCCAGCGCCTTGCCGGTGACGAACTTGGTCTGGGGCATCGCGCCTTCCGACGAATCGACCAGCAGGATGACGCCGTCGACCATCGAGAGGATGCGTTCCACCTCACCGCCGAAGTCGGCGTGGCCGGGGGTGTCGACGATGTTGATGCGGGTGCCGTTCCATTCGACCGAGGTGGGCTTGGCCAGAATGGTGATGCCGCGTTCCTTTTCCAGGTCGTTGGAATCCATCGCGCGTTCTTCCACGCGCTGATTGTCGCGGAAGGTGCCGGACTGGCGGAAAAGCTGATCGACGAGGGTGGTCTTGCCATGGTCGACGTGCGCGATGATGGCGATATTACGCTGGGACATGAACGGCCTTTGGGATCGGGTTTCCCGGTTCGGCACCACGCCGGGACGGGACTATCGGGCGCGCCCCTACAGGAAATGCCGCGCTGCGGCAAGGGCAGGCGCATCGGTGGAGGGATGAGACAGAATAACATGGATAGTTGCACAGCCGTATAACTGCTTTATGGAAGCAACACGGGATCGCACCATCAGAAAGGACCATTTGCCCATGCGGCTGCCTATCTCCCTGACTCTTGTTTCTCTGGCTGCGCTGGCGTCTCCCGCGCTTGCGCAGAAGGACGCGCCCGACGCGCAGAAGCAGCATGCCGAAAAGGTCGCCGAGGCGGTCGCGGCCAATTGGGCCAGCGCGCCGGTCGAGGAAGTGACGCAAAGCGGCAAGGGGACGGCGCGGGTGGATGGCAAGAGCATCGCCTATACCCAGACGGCGGGCACGCTGACCATCCGCGATGAACAGGGCAAGCCGATGGGGAGCATGTTCTATACCGCCTATACCGCAGCCGGAAAGAACCGCCCCGTTACCTTCTTCTATAATGGCGGCCCGGGGTCTTCGTCGCTCTGGCTGCGCATGGGAAGCTTCGCGCCGATGCATGTGCGCACCACCGACCCGCAGGCGGTCAAGCCCGCGCCGTTTGACGTCGGTCCCAATAATGACAGCCTGATCGGCAGCACCGACATGGTATTCCTGGACGCGATCGGGGCGGGCTATTCACGCCCGATTGGCGACGCCAAGGGTTCGGACTTCTACGGCGTGGATCAGGATGTGGACGCCTTTGCCAAGGCGATCATCCGCTACACGACCAAGAATGGCCGCTGGGGCGACCCCAAATATATTTTTGGCGAAAGCTATGGCACGACCCGGTCGGGCGCGCTGGCCTATCAGCTGGAGGATCGCGGCCTGGCGCTGAACGGCGTGGTGCTGCTGTCATCGATCATGAATTATGGCGTCCGCCAGTCGGGCTTCGACACCATCCATATCGGCTATCTGCCAAGCTATGCCGCCACCGCCTGGTATCATAACAAGGTGCCCGGCGGCCGCCCCGCCAGCCTGGAGGCATTTGTCGAGGAAGCGCGGCAATTCGCCAATGGCCCCTATGCCACCGCGCTGCTGAAAGGATCCGACATCACGCCGCAGGAGACGGACGAGATCGCGCGCCAGCTCAACCGCTATACCGGCCTGTCGGTCGATTATCTCAAGCGCGCGAATTTGCGCGTGAACCTGTCGCGTTTTCGCAAGGAATTGCTGCGCGACGAGCATGCGACGCTGGGGCGGTTCGACAGCCGCTATACCGGCATCGATGCCGACACGGCGGGCGAGGAACCGGAATATGACCCGTCGAGCACCGGGATCACCGGTCTCTATGTCGGCAGCTTCCTGGATCAGGTGACGCGCCAGATCGGCTACAAGACGGACTTGTCCTATCGCCTGAGCGCACGGGAGGGCGGCGATTTCAAATGGGACTGGAGCCACCAGCCGCCCGAAGGGGGCAAGCAGAATGTCGCTGACGTGACCGCCGACCTGTCGGCCGCGATGCGCACCAATCCGCATCTGCGCGTGCTGTCCCTGAACGGCTATTATGACATGGCGACGCCCTTCTTTTCGACCGAGCGCGACCTCAAGCACATGATGCTGGAGCCGCAGCTGCGCGGCAACTTGCAGTTCCGCTATTATCCGGCGGGCCACATGGTCTATCTGAATCCCGAGGCGCTGCACCAGATGCGGCTCGACATGGAGCGCTATTACGCGGAAGGGGCGCGCTGAGCCCCGCGGTCAATAGCGCAGGCGGGGATACCAGTCCGGGGCGCGTCCGTCCGGCGTTAGATCGAGGATGGACCAGAGCGGCGCGATATCTGGCGCGTCACGCGGGTCCTGCCCCGGATCGGCCATCTCCATCCGCATTTCGCTCTTCCAGAAAAGACGGACTTCGTCTCCGTCGCGGCGGAAGACCACAAGGGCTGGGTTTTCGGTGCCGTCGTCGTTGATCAGGCCAAGGTCTCGCGCATAATCGTCGCCGACGGTCTGCACGAAGTCGAGGTCGCGCCACTGACGTTCCTGCGCAAACAGGAACTGCCGCTCGACCGGACTGCGGCCGATGATCTTGAGCGCGACGCGCTGCTTGATGTCGGCTGCATTGCCGTTCACCGCGCCTAGCCAATTGGTGCACATCGGACAGGGCCGATTGCGTTGCGGCCCGAACATCCAGAAATAGGCGACCAGCGTATCATGCTCTCCAAACAGGTTCACCAAGCCGGTTTCGAAGCCCTGTTCGTCGAGAAAGCGATAGTCCTTTTCGATCACCGGGCCGGGCGGCAGTGCTTGTCGCTGCGCCGTAAGGCGCGTCATGTGGCGGCGAAATTCGATTTCCTCCACCAGTAGCGCTTGTCGCGCCTGCGCATAGGCTTCACTTTCGCCGGGGAAGGCAGGCTTGCGGTGCGCAGCGAGGTCCCGGGCGGATGGTAGCGGTTCGGTCATGGCGCGGTCCTTTCTCCAGTGGTCAATGATCGCTGGCGGCGAAGGCGCCAATGCCGGTTTCGGCGCGGACGCGCTGGGCTGGATAGCCCGCCTTGTCGATCGCCGCGCGGGGCGAGCGGTCGACTAGCGAAATGAGCCAGATAGCGAGGAAGCCGGCGGGCACCGAGACGATCGCGGCCGAACTATAGGGGAAAGGCGCATCCCCCAGCCCGAAGGTCGTCGTCCAGACCGCCGGCGACAGCAGGGTCAGCACGAAAGCCGTGAGCAGCCCGATCGTCCCGCCCCAGGCCGCGCCGCGCGTGGTGCATCCGCTCCAGAGCAGGGACAGGATCAGCACCGGGAAATTGCCCGACGCGGCGAGCGCGAAGGCGAGGCTGACCATGAAGGCGACATTCTGCTTTTCAAAGACGAGGCCGAGCAGCACGGCAAGCGCGCCGAGCGCCAGCGTGGTGATCCGCGACACGCGCAGTTCATCGGCCGAGCTGGCCTGTCCGTGGCGCAGGACGGTGGCGTAAAGATCATGGCTGACGGCAGAGGCGGCCGAGAGCGTCAGGCCCGCGACGACAGCGAGGATCGTGGCGAAGGCGACCGCCGAAATGAAGCCGAGAAAGGCATTGCCGCCGATGGCATGCGCCAGATGGATCGCCGCCATATTGCCGCCGCCGCGCAAGGCCCCCTGCCCGTCAAGATAAGCGGCATTGGTGCCGACAAGCAGGATCGCGCCAAAGCCGATGATGAAGGTCAGGATATAGAAATAGCCGATCCAGCCGGTCGCCCAGAGCACCGACTTGCGCGCCTCCTTCGCGTCCGGGACAGTGAAGAAGCGCATCAATATGTGCGGCAGGCCCGCCGTGCCGAGCATGAGCGCAAGGCCGAAGGAGATGGCGGACACGGGGTCCTTGATGAAGCCGCCGGGCGCCATGATGGCGCGGCCCTGCTGGGCTGCCTGGTCCGCAGATACGCCGGTGGCCAGCGCGGCCTGCGTCTTCACCTCGACGGCGCGGGCGAACAGGGTTTCCAGGCTGAAGCCGGCCTGCGCCAGCACCATCACCGCCATGAAGCTCGCGCCGCCCAGCAGCAGCACCGCCTTGATGATCTGGACCCATGTGGTCGCCCGCATGCCGCCGAACAGGACATAGAGCATCATGAGGCCACCGACGATCACCACGGCGGCGGCATAGGGCAGGCCGAACAGCAATTTGATGAGTTGCCCCGCGCCCACCATCTGCGCGACGAGGTAGAAGCTGACGACCAGCAGCGTGCTGACCGCCGCGAAGCTGCGCACCGGCGGCTGGGCGAAGCGGTAGGAGGCGACATCGGCGAAGGTGTAGCGACCAAGGTTCCGCAGCCGTTCGGCCATCAGGAACAGGAGGATCGGCCAGCCGACGAGGAAGCCGGTGGAATAAATGAGGCCGTCATAGCCATCCGTGAAAATCTGCGCCGATATGCCCAGGAAGGAGGCGGCCGACATATAGTCGCCCGCCATGGCGAGGCCGTTCTGGAAACCGGTGATGCCGCCGCCCGCGGTATAGAAATCCGACGCGGTACGGGTGCGCGCGGCCGCCGCCTTGGTGATCCAGAGCGTCAGGCCGACAAAGGCGACGAACATCGCGATCGCCACCCAGTTGATGGGCTGGCGCTGCGCCTCCCCCTCCAGCGCGGCGGCGAAGGCGGGCGTGGGCAGCAACAAGGCCCATGCCGCAAGCAGCGCCTTCATGCGCCATGATCCCGAATTATGGCGGCCATCTGCGCATCATGATGGCGATTGGCCTGGCGCACATAGAGGCCGGTCAGCGCGATGGCGAGCAGGATGAGGCCAAGGCCGAGCGGAATGCCAAGCGAGGTGATGCCCGTCCCGACCGGCGTCGCCAGCAGCGCAGGGCGAAAGGCGATCAGCAGCAGGTAGCCGACAAAGGCGACGAAGATGACCGCCGAGAGCGTCCAGCCCAGCCGCGACCGGCGCGCCACGAGCGCTTCATAGCGTGGATCAGCCGCGACAGCCGCCACCAGCCTGTCCTGTTCGTCCTGCACCCTGCCCCCTTCCCATCATGCGGCGAGCGTCGCCATATTGCGGCCATGCTAGCCCGGCGGCGGGCGATTGCAATGGCGGGGGCGCAGGCCTTATAACAGGGGCTGGAAAAGTTGCGCAGACTTGCGACTGACTGTTTTATGCACATATAACAGCTCGTGCCGCCCTTGGGCTTATCAGGAGATGACATGGCTTCGACCGCGCCCACCGCTACCGCCGACCCGCTCAACCTGACGCCGCCCGATCCGGTGCCGGCGGTCGCGCCTGACAAGGCCGCGGGGCTGGTGCCGATCGACGAGGAGAAGAAGTCCAAGCTGGACGAGAAGGTCGACGCCTTTGTCGAGGATCTGGTCGCGCAGGACGCCAATTCGCCCGAATTCGGCAAGCGCGTGGATCAGCTCACCAATATGGGGCGCAAGGAAATCGCCGAGGCGGCCGGACACAGCAACCGCTTCCTGGACCGGCCGGTGCGCGCGATGGACAGTGACAGCAAGGTCGGCGCCGACCTGGCCGAATTGCGCCGCACGGTCGAGGATCTGGACCCTGGCAAGCGCGGCAGCCTGCTCGCGCCCAAGAAGCTGTTCGGCATCATCCCCTTCGGCAACAAGATGCGCGACTATTTCGACGGCTACAAAAGCGCGCAGGGGCATATCAATTCGATCCTGGGCAGCCTTGCCAGCGGCAAGGACACGCTGATCAAAGATAATGCCGCGATCGATGTCGAGCGGCAGAATATGTGGGCCACCATGGGTCGCCTGGAACAGATGATCCATATCAGCAAGACCATGGACGCGCGGCTGGAAGCCAAGGCGATGGACCTGGATTCCACCGATCCGGCCAAGGCCAAGGCGATCCGCGAAAGCGCGCTGTTCTACATCCGCCAGCGCACGCAGGATTTGCTGACGCAGATGGCGGTGACGGTGCAGGGCTATCTGGCGCTTGATCTGGTCAAGAAGAACAATGTCGAGCTGGTGAAGGGCGTCGACCGCGCGAGCACAACGACGGTGGCGGCGCTGCGGACG
>MDSZ01007666.1_pt1 | contig 11948 bp, 10 predicted proteins | sample 811201 | NCBI WGS metagenome assembly MDSZ01 (sample SAMN05326647, study PRJNA326480) | marine metagenome | isolation source: seawater | place: Indian Ocean: North | collected 2010 | reverse complement strand
GGTCTTGGTGATTTGGCGTATTTGATTTGGTATTTTTCCTGAGTCAGGTGTGGGGCGCGCCAAAGACGCGGCGGGTCTGAGCGCCGCCTGGGTATAGCCTAATTGATAAGAACATTGAATTTATGATTCGGTTTAGTTGCATGCCCATAAGGGGTCGTGTTTTGGCTTTACTCCTTTTTTACTCCTAACTTTACTGCGCTACAAGGGATGGCTATGAGTACCCATAGCTTGTTATCGGATCGAGGTTTTTAGCCAAAACTCTGAAAAAACAGGGGTTTTAAGCCTGTAAGATCGACTTTTTGATGATTCGTAAACAGGGTGGTTTACGAAGGAGGAATTAATGGAGGCGGGAGTCGGAATTGTTTTAATAAATAAAATATTGATAAATATAGAAATTCTAAAGTTCATATCTAGATTACCCCCAATTTTACCCCCTCCAATTGAAAAGGGTTTAGAAAAGGCCGGTGAAAAGAGAGACTCTACTTGAGTTGGCCAATTGTAGGTTTTTTTTCCAGCAGCTCGGGAACCTAGCGTTGCCTGACTACGCTCTGCTTTTGTCCCCAAGTTTTTATTTCAGTTTTAGAGTAATTGGTGTAGAACTTACTCAATCGACAATCCCAGAGAAAAGTTATGACAATATCAATTTTGAGCTTTCTGCCTGTTTTGACCGGTGTTTTTACAGTTGGTCTGGTACTGGTTTTGTCTGGAACTAAATTTGAGGTTAAAGGAGTCGTAGGGCCATATTTTGGAGCCCTTGCGGTTATGTTTGGTCTGTTCGCGAGCTTAATGGCCGGTGACACGTGGAGACAGATCTCTCTCGCCAATGGCTTGCTTGCGAAGGAGGTTAATTTAATACGCGGTATCAATGTTCTTTCGGAGGAACTTTCCACTGGTGGTAATGAAATTAGAGAATTGACTCGTGCGTATGTAGAGCAAGATATAGATAGTGAGCGAAGACATGTTAGTGAGGGGGAGATATCGCTCGCGGAATTGCCTGCTCTTATTGGACTACAGAAGCGAGTTCTATCCTTGGAGGGAGAGCCGAACTTAGTGGTAGCCAGGATTTTCAATCATGTCGATGAGTTAAGAGACTCCCGAACCCAGCGCTTAGAAATAAAGCGGAACCACAGTGGGCCGCGAAAACTAGCGATGTTAATCTTGCTGGGAGCCCTCACTCAACTCGCTATAGCGATGTGTCATGCGGGAAATAAAAGTGCTGCGATTTACACCGTGAGCTTATTCTCCATAGCGTTCATTTTGACCTTACACTTTATTACGGTATTTGATTACCCCGAAAATTTTGCGACGGTGGTCGATGTTTCGGTGTTGCTTGAGGCAAATATGATTTGAGCTATGCGACGAACTTTTCTCTTTTAATGCCGTGCTTTTCCATAAGTCTGCTAAAAGATCTACGTTCTTTTTTGGCGATAAAGGCAGCTCTACTCACATTTCCTGAAGTCTTTGCTAGGACAGACTCGATGTAATTCTTCTCGAACTTATCTATCAGCAACTGTTTCTCTTTGTTGAAACTCCCCAGGGCAGAGGGCAATGGACTACTCTCATAATCCTCCTCTGACAGCAGGAGGGCCGTATCTTGGATTGTTTGGCCTTCCGTCATCAAAAATGCTCTAGTTAAAGAGCTCTCTAACTCTCTGAAATTACCTGGCCAATCGTATTCAAAGATGGCAGCGAGAACCTCTCCACTGAGAACTTTATTGTCTTCGCCTAATTCATTCGCTAGCTGAGACAAAATCTGCATGCAGGCATAAAAAAGGTCTTCTCCTCGCGCGCGTAACGGGGGCAAATTGATGCTTAAAACATCCAATCGATAGAGAAGGTCGTCCCTAAAGTCCCCACTTTTTACTAGTTTTGATAGCTGTCTGTTCGTAGCGGAAATAATTCGAACATCAACCTTACGGAACTTCCTGGAGCCCAACGCTCTGATCTCACCTTCCTGAAGATACCGAAGTAAAGAAACTTGCGCCTTCGAGGATAGCGCGTCAACTTCGTCTAAAAATAAAGTTCCACCATCAGCAAGTTCTAGAAGCCCAATCTGATCCTGAGTGGCTCCAGTGAAAGCGCCTTTTTTGTGTCCGAACAATTCGCTAAGGAGAAGTTCGTCACTGAAAGCACCACAATTAACTGGAACAAATGGGCCGGCTTCTCTTTTGCTGAGGTAATGGACAGCACGTGCCGCCAACTCTTTTCCGGTACCAGTCTCACCCTTAATCAAAACTCTGGAGTCGGACTTCCTTATTTTTTGTATCGTAGACAGCGCTTTGATGAATGCCGGTGAAGTCCCATACAGACCGAATCGCTCTGGAAAGACCTCAAAGTTTTTCCTAGAAGTTGCAGGTATCCTTTGTATTAGCTTCTGCTCTGCTTCAATAGCAAGAGAAAGTAGTTGCTGCGCATTTTTTCCTAATATGAATATATTTTTAGGCACTCTGGTGCCTAAATCATTGGGAGCAGTCAGGAGATCGACTATCTCTACGTTGTTCAGTTTGACTCGTTCTTTTTTGAACCGGGCTAAAGATTCCAAGTCGCTGTGGGTGTCGATGACAACAGTGGGTCTCTCAGAAAGTTTAGATTGAATAAACTCGTAGTAACTGTCGAAGAAGACCGCCGCCGCGCTACCGAATATTGCCTCTAGTGTTTTGTGTTCGTTGCGGCGTAGCTTGCCGGTGATAGCGAGCTGGGTAGTGGGGAGTTGCAATACATCTGACATGCTTCTGATTAAAGCAGGTCTGTCACCTTCAAACAACGACTTAACGGATTAATCTGCGGTGCTCAGAGGCCTTTGAAATCCATTTCGCTTGTGTCGCGTCCGAAACAAAAAAAATTGAGATCTGCGAAAGACCTTTTGAACACAAATAGATTCTAATACTTGCTTCGGCCCGATTATCTGTGAAAAACCAGCATAGTGGCCTAATCGAGGTTCCTCTATTGGTAGCCCTTGAGATCCACACATCGGCAAGTTGCGGATTTTTTGTAATGTGTGCCCGTAAAGTGGCGTCTGCAAGAGAGAAAACTTGGTACACAATCGCCACTCGCACACTCCTTTTTTCTACGTTCATAAAGATCTTAGCTTCCCATAAATTTTGGGGAGAGTCTTCGTGCTATTTAGGGCAGATTTGACCCACCTGGTACCTACGCCCCCACTCTCCAACTGCATGAAAAACATCAACAAATCGCGTCAGTCCACATTTGTGGTGTGGTTATTTTGCCTCACGACATAAAAAGAAAATAAAAAATAATGAATAAAAACAGATAGATATCAAAGAATTCGAAATTGGCACGCTTATCGCAATTTGGTTGTAGAGCAATAAAAGTCGTACGCGAAGGGTTTTTATGAGTAATGCAAAAAAGTTGGGGGCCACAAAACCCAGATCCTTTAGGAAGTCCACGGGAGACAACGTTCAACAAGTCGCTAGCGATATAGCGGAGCACTTTTTCAAAAATCCAGAGGCAGCTGATACGGCCGAGGGCATCACGGATTGGTGGATTTCTAGACAGAAACGTTCGAACTCTCTTCCGGTCGTCAGGAAAGCATTGAACTTGCTCGTTCAAGAAGGACGAGTGAACAAGCGAACATACGGAAATCGAGTGATTTACTTAAAGAGAGAGTCCAATTAATCCTCTACACCAAATAAGAGAAAACAGTCGGAGTTAAAGCAATGGCAGCGAGTACTCAACACAAGTTATCAAGCGTAAGAGCGCCTCGGGTACACATAAGTTACGAAGTAGAAACCGGGGGTGCAGGGCTCAGGAAAGAGTTGCCTTTCAAGGTGGGTGTCTTAGCTCCTTTGGGAGGAAATGCATCCGAAAGTTCTGGCTCGTTGCGGGATAAAAAGATGATCTCCGTTGATCGAGATAACCTTGATCTTTTCATGGAATCCGTGGCGCCCAGACTTTCATTTTCTGTCGACAATACATTGGATCCAGATGGAGGTGATCTCCAGGTGGATTTATCTTTCTCATCGATCGATGGATTTTCGCCTCTGTCTGTAGTGAAACAGGTTCCCGAATTAAATGACCTACATTCGTCGAGATCAAAGCTTCGAGATCTCCTCTCGAAAATGGATGGTAACGATACACTTTCAGATTTGCTAAATGAGATATTTAGCGATCAGGATCGCTTATCTGCGCTCACACAGGTTTTTGAAGAAGCTGAGTCAGATATTGATGCCGCCCAAGCGTCGGGGGACTCAACAAAAGCAGTTGAAGCGATCCCTGAGGCAAGTCGGGCAGCTGGTACTGACTTGGGGCAAATTCTTAACTCGTCTGGCCTCATTTTGGAATCGTCGCAAGCATCTTATGCTCTAGAGCTTCTGCAAGAGCTGTTCCTCTCCACGAACAAAGACGGGTCACATACGTTGTCCAGCGGATCGAATTTGGCTGGACTCCTTTCTACGCTGATCGCCAAGCGAGACGGGTTGGTCTCAAGACAACTCAATCGAATTTTGCACAATCATGAATTTCAGAAGCTAGAAGCGTCTTGGAGAGGGCTCGCACATCTCGTGATGAACTCGCAAACGGGAAGCAATTTAAAAATTTCAGTGTTGAGTACGACGTTTGACGAACTCTATCGTGACCTAGATAAAGCCGTGGAATTCGATCAAAGCGCCCTCTTTAGAATCATATATGAAGAGGAATTTGGCACCTACGGAGGGGAACCATACAGCCTGTTGGTTGGTGATTTTTCTTTTGGCAGGTCAAATAAAGAGATCTCCTTCCTCGAAAAAATCAGCCAGGTTGCAGCTGCAGCTCATGTTCCGTTTGTGGCAAGTGCATATGCGAAATTGTTTGATCTTGGAGACTTCGATGCGCTTCATAAGCCGCGTGATCTAAGCAAAATCTTCGAAAGTGCTGAGCTTATAAAGTGGCGTAATTTCCGAGAGTCTGAGGACTCGCGTTATGTAACCCTTACGTTGCCCAAGGTGATGATGCGGCTTCCTTATAGCAGCTCCAAAAATCCAGCTGCTGGGATGGTTTTTGATGAGCAGGTCGGTAGAACCGTCTACCAGTTAGATGATGATGGGGTTGTAAAAAAAGATGCAAATGGAAATCCTCAACCAATAGTAGAGGCTGACGGCACGGGTTTCTCTAAGGAAATGACGAGGAAACAGACGGATTCAGCGAAGATTCTCTGGGGTAACCCTGCCTACCTTCTTGCCACCAACATTACTTCGGCGTTCACGAGGTATGGCTGGACTGCAGCAATTAGAGGTGTAGACGGAGGAGGGTTAGTTACGGGATTACCTGCCTACTCTTACGAAACGGAAGATGGCGAGGTAACACTGGCGTGCCCAACGCAAGTTGCGATCACTGATCGTCGTGAAAAAGAGTTAAACGATCTTGGGTTCATGTCCTTATGCCATTGTAAGGGCACGGACAAGGCCGCTTTCTTTGGTGGTCAAACAACCAACAAGCCAAAGAAATATCTGACCAGCGCAGCCTCAAAAAACGCCGAGGTGTCGGCAATGCTCCCTTACATGTTAGCTGCCTCTCGTTTTGCTCACTACATCAAGGTGATGATGCGGGAAAGGATTGGCTCGTTCTCAACAGGTCAGAATATTCAGGATTATCTTAATAACTGGATTTCGCAATATGTCCTGTTAGACGACACGGCTCCTCAAGCGGTTAAAGCTCGATATCCCTTGAGGGAAGCCCGTGTTGACGTCATTGAAGATGAGGAAAATGTCGGTTCCTTTAAGGCGACAGTGTTTTTAAGGCCGCACTTTCAGCTGGAGGAACTCTCAACTTCTATCAGGTTGGTCGCTGATCTGCCTGCTTAATCAATAAGAGGAACAAAAAATGGATCTTGTATTACTTAAGCCAGGGAATACTGAGGCGTTCGTCGATCAAACGGGCAGCCTGATAGATGAAGAATTGATGGGTGGTGAGGCGCCAGAGGAACTTGAAGGTTGTATAGAGTTGGTGTCATGTAATTTTGGTATGCAGCAGCAAATGACTACTGATGTCAGCAATGCGGCGAGAACCTCTGGGAGACCGAATCTCCATGACATTACAGTGGTTAAGTATCTTGACAAGGCTTCCCCAAGACTCTATCGCGCGTGTTTAGCAGCGGAGCCGATTGATCTCGGAGAGGAAGATGAGCCCACAAAGATTTTTCTTTGCAGGAATTCCAATATGGATGGCGATGACAATGTAATCGCATCAATCATGACAATTTCACTTTGGAATTGCATGGTTTCCTCTGTTCAAGCTCAGTCCCATCCCAATGATATGGCTACGGAGCAACTTACTCTGAATTTCACTGATATTTCCTGGAGTGCTGCTCATCAAGATTCGCAGGCGAACACCATTGGTCATTCAGTGGCTCAGTGGAGCGTTAGGCGTAACCGCTTAGTTTCATTCGCAGTCGGTTAAAAACTGAATGTTTCTCTTTGACAGGCTCCGAGACCGAAGGATTTCGGATCGTCATGGATCACCCGATATGGAGGAACTGAGGGAAAGTGTCTTGCTGGGGTTGGGTAGGATCTTCGAGCGTGGGAACTATTTCCTATGTGACGAGAGTCTTGCCAGCACTGATTACCAAATTCCATACGGTCCAAATTTCTTGCCCGGTGGAATACGGGTCGGCGAGTTCACAGACCCAGGGTCACTACTGAAGTTAGAGGTTCGTATGTTGCAAGCCATTGAAGAAAACGAGCCTCGAATAAAGGAGCCTAGTGTGGAAATTAGACGGGCTAAGGATGGAGCAGGAAGGCTCCATTTCGTTCTCAGGGGAAAGATAGGACCCGAAGCTGAAGCTATTACTTTTTCCTCTGTAATAGATGGATAACGAATCAAATGGCCGTTACAGCAAGAAAGCGGTTACAAGAACTGTTCATTGAGGAGCTTGAGGGCTTACGAGGCTCAGCGGCTGAGTTCCAAGCCGATTTTCCGACAGTAGCTTCAAACCTTTCCCTAGACCAGGGTAAGTCTAGGGATCCCCATGTCGAGCATCTTGTCCAAGCATTTGCGTGGATGGTAGCTCGTTTACGAGCGGGAGTGGAAACTGAAAAGAATAAACTGCCCTCTTTACTTTTAGATCATCTACACAGCGACCTGTGTAACCATCGGCCTGTTATGGCCATGGCCAGCGCAAGGTACGACCCATCTTCAAACAATTCCTTAAGTTCTTATGTGTTGGAGTCGGGCAGAATTCTTTCACCGAGTGAGCTTGATTACACTGATCGTAGTTTATCGGCTTGCAGATTCTTGAATCCTTTTGATGTCAGACTTGTCCCGCTGGAGTGTGGGGATTGGTCTTATCAGGAAGAGCTACCTGTAAACGTAACGTCGAGTTTCAGAGGGGCATTTAGTTCTCTGAGTGTCGATTTGGTTTCGACTGAGGAGGCGTCATTTGCAAGCGATTATTATTTTGAAGATAAAGTTAATTTTTTTGTCTCCGGAGTCCCAAGCACGCAAGCGAGCGTAATCGAATTACTCGCAAGAAACTTGCTAGGGATTTTAATCACCGATTCAGCTGGTACCGTCCTTAGAAGATTGGACCCGACACGTTTATCTTTCAATGAGTTTGCCAATTTGCGTGGCCTTCTGGGAGACGCTAAGCAGGGTAAGACGCCCTATTCGTTGTTGCATGACTATTTCTCTTTTCCAGAGAGGTACATGTTCTTCGAATGCGCTGGATTCAGTGGTCTAAAGTTTCCACTGATAGAAGGGGAACTAAGCCCCAGGATAAAGATTCAATTCATTCTCGACCAGCGGCTGCCTCCAGGAGCTAAAGCTGTAGGTGAGTTTGTAAAAACAAACTGCTTTCCGATTGTGAACCTCTTCGAACGAACCTCGGAGCCTATTGAGTTTACCGGCCGGAAAACGAGATACCAGATTATACCCTCGAGTCACGATCCAGCTGACTACGAGGTTTTCAAGGTGAGTGAAGTAGTCCAGGTCGATTCTGATGGAGCTGAGACTGTTATGGCTCCATCTGCGTTCAACAGGCGTTTAAATCAAGAGGAGCTTGGTGATCGATGGGTTGCGCTAAGAGAAGAGTCAACTAGAAAAAATACTTTGGGAACTGATACTTGGTTGTCAGTTCATCAGGGAATTAAATCAAGTTCGGGTTCGCAGAAGAACGTTATCTATGCGAAGACACTTTGTTCAAATCGAACCGTACCTGAAAAACTGCGGTCAGGCCAATCCTTGGTAATTACGGGAGTCTCACCTTTAAACGAGATTAAACTAGTTTCACGACCAACCAAGTACGGTCCAGCAATGATGACGGAGAACCTTCAATGGGAACTCCTGTCAAGGCTTGCGAGCCGACGAATCGAACTCCTTGAACCTAGGCGGGCAAAGGAGGAGTTGGTCAGATTGCTGTCTTTATTCGCTAGGTCTGACGACGCGGTTGCTAACCGACAGATACGGAGTATTCGTTCCGTTAGCTTGGAGGAAACCTCCGTTCCCTCTAGCAGGGGTGGTTGGCGGGGGTTTGCAAGAGCAACAGAAATTAAGATTGAGGTAGATAGCAACCAATTCGAGGGGTCCCTATTTCTCTTCGGATCAGTCCTGCAACACTTCTTTGCAGTTTACTCGTACCTAAATAATTATATCGTATTGACAATTTATAAAGACGACCAGGAGTACTTCCAATGGAAACCGATCTCGGGCTGCAAAGCGCTAGCTTAAGCGACTTTGCTGACGCCCGAGAGGGCGCAGATTTCTTCCAGATTATGCGCACGCTGGAAGAATTAAAAGCGAAGTCTAATTCTGATTTGAGTCCAGCGATAAAGCTTTCGGGCAACATGTCGATGGGCTTTTCCTCTAGTCTTCTCGACAGATTCGAATTTCGGGCAGATGAGGACGCCCAGCCTACAGCTGACTTAGCCTTAAATGACTATCACTTGGCTTCCTCAAGAAGTACTTTACCGGACCACTTTATTGAACTAGTGCAAGAGCAAGTAGCTGACGGGAATTTAGCGCCCAAGGCTTTTCTAGATATTTTCAATGACGTTGTTATTTCCCAACTCTACGAGATTAGGCGGGATTTTGATCCAGCACTTTTTAACTCGACTCAGCGTGACTCAGACTATTTCAAGGCACTTGACTCGTTCCTCGACCTAAGACGCGATTCAAAATTTACGGAGTTACTAAGTGATTTGTTGAGCTCGCAAGAAGAGCTTGACGTTGATCGCTTTGGTGAGTCTAGAGCTAGTTTTGCTTTCTTGTCTGACCAGTTAGAGAAGATTCTGGATTCGAGAATCTCGATCGATCCCTTCATGGGTTCATGGATTCCCACGCCAAACCAGTATCAGATGCGACTGGAATCTGAAGTAAAGCTCGATGGGTCCCGAGCATTGGGAACAAGGCATTGGTCGAACGAGTCAGCAGTTCTGCTGGAAATTGAATGTGTTTCCCGAGATTTCGCGCTCTCTCTTATGCCAAATGGCGCTGAGCATCACCTCTTGCTGAAAACTCTCGCACTTTTAACCGAGTGCAACTTCGGAGTTCTAGTTGTTACTCGTGTGACAGGTGAGAGTTGGCTGAACTGCAAACTTGGATCCTCTTTGCTGGGTTACGATTCATGGATCGGCAATCTAGGCGTCGACTCGGCAAGAGTGCGTGGCCCGAGCTTCTTTGTTTCTGTAGCCGAACTCGTGGCATCAATTGGGGAGGGCAGTAATGGCCTCTGATGTCTCGCTCCGGCAACCCCTAACGTTGGAGTTGAACGACTCCTCATATGATGGTTCTCCAAGATGCAGCTTAAATATGCTCATCGATCCGCGAGGAGATCACTCTCTTGGTGCACAAAGCCTGAAGTTGCAGAAATTCTCTGGTTCCGAGTCTGTCTCGCAACTGTACGAATTTAAAGTCGACTTCACCGGAGACGATCTTCACACCCGTCTTTCTCCCTCTGGAAGAGAGTGGCTGGCTCAACATTATTCTACGCATCAACAATCAACCTATTCTTTAGATGATCTAGTTGGAGCTAGCTGCACCGTGATCCTTGGTCTTGCTGAAACCAAGGAGCAAATTTCAAACCAGTATCCTCAGCAACGCCCTGCGGAATTCTTTAACGGAATCATTACTAGTATCTCGATGAAGGATGGAGGCACTTACGAGGCTGTATTAAAACCAGAGATGGCGAAATTGGGGCTTCAAAATCACTATCGAATTTTCGAAAGCATGACGATTTTTGAGGTGATTAAATCTGTACTTGATGATTATCGAATTAGCTGGAATTGGGATAATCCAAATTCAATAAAGGGTCTGGCGAAGTACCGCCGTCAAGACTGGGTTCAGTCGGGGGAGACTGATCTTGATTTTCTTCAACGATTGTTCCACAAGGCTGGTTTAGTTTTCTACTTTGTTCACAGTTTTAACCATCATCAACTGATAGTTACCGATCAGACTCTGTATCAGACAATCACTCTTGAAGATGGTGCTACCCAGGAACTTTTTCTTTTCTACACCAAGACCGGGCAGGATAGAGAAAACCAAATCTCGAATTTCAGTTTCGATCAGCATCTTATGCCCGATAGTGTAGAAGTGATGTTAGCTGAAAAAGAGCCTGTATGGTTGAGCGAGAAGAACGCAGAGATCAAAACCGAGTACAGGAAAGAGGTCAAGAATCCGGAAAATAAATCAGATTTCAGGCTGAGAATGAATGAGATCCACATGGTCTCTTATGGTGCTTCTCAGGAGGAATTAGATACCAAAGCGCACAAAACTGAGCTTCGCTTAAGTTCGGGGACGAAGTCCTTTTCGGGTTCCACCAGTTGTCCTAGGCTTCGATGTGGCCACTGGTTTATTGTTCGTGAGGCTGCTGAGTATGACTTGATTGATAAGTTTAATGGATCAAGTTCCCCTGGACCCGGCTTTCTCCCTATACGTCCCGAGGTGGACGGACTCTCATTTGCAGCCACCGCTGTGTCTCATAATGCCACTGTTGATGGACACTACAGTAATCAATTTTCAGCCATTCAGACGACTGCTTTCCCTGGTCCGTATAGTCCGCAAGGGGATCAAGCTGGAACCATCATTGGTAGGGTTGTTAGAAATGACCAAATAAAGAAGTCGGAGCACTTTCTACCAAAGAGTGAATTTTCTGTTCCAACGAAAAGTTTCTCTTATCACAACAGTGATGTGGGTACCCCAAAAAGCTATCCCCAATCGAGCCATCCATCAACTGAATCATCCGGTCAGCCTGGCCTGTTCGTTGAACTTTTAACACCCGGCAGTAGAACTAAACCTCGCGTGCATTGGGTGAGATTGTCCCCACACATGACAAGTGCGCCAGAGGAAGGTGCATATGTGTTAATTGGTAAGTCCTCTGACGAAACCGAAGTGCCTGAAATACAGCAAGTGATAGAGCAGAAGGGCTCAAAGAACATAACTAGGGAGGGAAAGTATTCGGTAAGTACAAACTGGGGAGACAGTTATAACACTAGTTACGGAGACAGCACTCGTATAAGCCTACCAAAGGTCTCCTCGAGCAAGTTTGATAAAGCGAAAACGCTAGTTGAGTCGAAGAGACAAGGTAACAGGTTTGCGGACGTATCTTTTTCTGAGAGCAAATCAAGCTCTTTCAGTCTTACTACTAAAAGTCATTCAGTTTCCGTTACTAAAGATGCTGATGATTTTGATCCTTATGACTATATTGATGCAGAGGATGCTGCTGCTGAGCTGGCTTACGTTCAGTATTCGAAGTCCTTAATTTTTGGGAATACAAAGAGCAAGTCCTCTCATCAAGGTGACAGCTTTAATGAATCTGAGGGCCTTGGAACATCATTTTCGAAGAGTTCACAGGTTACGTCGATCAGCGAGTCTGACACCGCTACGCAAATAAGCCAATCCAACCTAGGCGTTCAGGCAAGTGAGTCTAATGTTGGAATGACGAACAGTATTTCGGTCGTGGGCGTATCTAGTTCCGTTTCTACCGTTGGCGACTCGAACAGTGTTTCAACGGTGGGGCTATC